>ENA-OQJX01000078-OQJX01000078.1-human-gut-metagenome-genome-assembly--contig:-NODE-78-length-64212-cov-7.001295_pt1 | contig 64212 bp, 54 predicted proteins | sample MGYA00242615_ERZ504782 | MGnify/ENA primary metagenome ERZ504782 (study PRJEB26092, sample SAMD00036354) | human gut metagenome | host: Homo sapiens | study: EMG produced TPA metagenomics assembly of... | reverse complement strand
AAGGCGGGACCGTTATTTTCATTGGGTGGAGTCGACGGTAACCCCAGCCCCTCACGAGACACCATTATTTTATTACGCACCCATAAATCATCATTTACCGCAAATAACTTAACAACTAATTATCATGAAACAAACGACAACCTATTTATTACTGATCTGCCTCGTCTCGGCAATGGTGGATTGCTTTTTGGTTACGATTGGGTCGTAATCGGGGGAGCCAAGATTTTCTATGAACCCTTTTTCAATCTGGAAAGTTCGGCGGCACTCCGAGGTTGGGCAATGAGCAGCGCGCTGATCGGTTGCTTGGTGGGAGCTTTGTTTTCGGGTGCCTGGAGTGATCGCTACGGACGTAAGAAAATGTTGATCGCGGCCTCTTTCCTTTTTGTCGCTTCGGCCATTGGGACCGGGGCGGTGGACAGTTTTTTCTGGTTTGTCGTCTACCGTATTGTCGGAGGATTCGGGATCGGTATTGCATCGAACGTCTCTCCGGTTTATATTGCGGAAGTTTCTCCCGCATCCGTCCGCGGCAAGTTTGTTTCGCTCAACCAGTTGACGATCGTGTTAGGCATTCTGATGGCCCAATTGGCGAACTGGCAGATCGGCGAATATTTTACGGCCGGCAGCGAGACGCTGAATGCGGAAAGTATTGAATGGGCTTGGCGTTGGATGTTTTGGGCTGAGCTGGTTCCGGCGGGATTGTTTTTTGTCCTTTCCTTTGTGATTCCAGAGAGTCCTCGTTGGCTGGCTACGGCCGGACGTTCTGGCGAGGCTGGTAAGATCCTCATGCGTATCAGTGGTGCGGAGTATGCCGGACAGACGCTTTCTGAATTGGGACAGTTGAACGGAGATAAGCAAGAAAAGGCCAATTGGGGTGCTCTGTTGCAACCCGGTGTGAGGAATGTACTGGTAATCGGGATCGTACTGGCTGTTTTCCAGCAGTGGTGCGGGATTAATGTGATCTTCAATTATGCGCAGGAAATCTTTTCGGCTGCCGGCTATGCTGTGTCCGATGTCCTGATGAATATCGTGGTGACGGGTGTGACGAACGTGATCTTTACGTTTGTCGCCATTTATACAGTGGATAAATGGGGGCGGCGCACACTGATGTTTGTCGGTTCGGTAGGGCTGGCGATGATCTACTTTATTTTAGGGACTTGCTATTTTTTAGGGGTAAACGGCTGGCCGATGTTGCTCTTGGTCGTTTTGGCGATTGCCTGCTATGCGATGTCCCTGGCTCCGGTGGTTTGGGTGGTGCTTTCTGAAATTTTTCCCGTTCGCATACGCGGGATGGCAATGGCGCTCTCTACCTTCTTCCTTTGGGTGGCTTGTTTCCTGCTCACTTATACCTTCCCGATCCTGAATGAGGCAGTCGGCGCTTCGGGAACATTCTGGCTATATGGCGGGATCTGTCTGGCCGGCTTCCTTTTCATACGGGCCAAGCTCCCGGAAACCAAAGGTAAGACACTGGAAGAACTGGAAAAAGAATTAACGAAATAATTTGAGAATATGGCAGAGATTGTAAAAGTTTGGGAGGAAGATATCCTTCTCCCTACCTATGGCATTGGTAAACCGGAGAAGAATCCGATGTTCCTGGAAAAACGTGTGTATCAGGGAAGCAGCGGGGTCGTATATCCGTATCCTGTAATTGAAAAGATCGAAGATACTTGTGAGGATAAGTCCTATCATGCCGTGTATCTGGAAAATGAATATATAAAGGTGATGATCCTGCCAGAATTGGGCGGACGGGTACAGATGGCGTACGACAAGGTCAAGCAACGTCATTTCATTTATTACAATCATGTGATCAAGCCGGCCCTGGTCGGATTGACCGGCCCTTGGATCTCCGGCGGTATCGAGTTCAACTGGCCGCAACACCATCGTCCGAGCACGTTTCTTCCAGTGGATTACTCGATCGAGAAAAAGTCGGACGGTAGTGTGGTTGTTTGGGTTAGCGAAAGGGAACGTATGTTCCACCAGAAAGGGATGGCCGGGTTCACATTACATCCGGGCCGGGCTGTTCTGGAAATACAGGGAAAAGTATATAATCCAACCCCTGTTCCGCAGACGTTCCTCTGGTGGGCGAATCCGGCGGTTGCTGTGAACGAGCAATACCAGTCGGTCTTCCCCGGTGATGTGAATGCTGTGTTCGATCATGGAAAGCGGGATGTTTCGCGCTATCCGATTGCTACCGGAACCTATTATAAGATGGATTATTCGGCAGGTGTCGATATCTCCCGCTATAAGAATATTCCCGTGCCGACGTCCTACATGGCGATCCGTTCCAAATATAATTTTGTCGGCGGCTATGAAAATGATACCCATGCCGGTGTCCTGCATGTTGCCAACCACCATGTCTCTCCGGGCAAAAAGCAATGGACCTGGGGAAATGGCGATTTCGGGCAGGCCTGGGATCGCAATTTGACGGATGAGGACGGTCCTTATATCGAGTTGATGACAGGAGTCTATACTGACAACCAACCGGATTTCACTTGGTTGCAGCCATATGAAGAAAAGACTTTCACCCAGTATTTTATACCATACCGGGAATTGGGTGTGGTGAAGAATGCATCTTCCGACCTGTTGATGAACATCGAACCGGAGGGCAATGCTTCCCGTCTGAAAATCTTTGCTACTTCGGTGCAGAAGGATTTGCATATCGTGGTGGTGAAAGAGGACGAACAAGTTTTGGATATCATTCGTGATGTCACACCTGAAATGATCCTCGAAGAGTGGGTTCCGGTCGATACCCTGATAGGTCTTCGCGTCTCTATCTGTAACTCAAAGGGAAAACTCCTTCTATCTTGGGAACCTGAACCCAATGAGATAAAGGAAGTACCCGAACCAGCAAAAGCAGCTCTTGATCCGAAAGATATCCAAACGACGGAACAGCTTTACCTGACCGGCTTGCATCTTGAGCAATATCGTCATGCAACCTATGCCGCAACCGACTATTATGAAGAGGCGCTCAGCCGTGATCCGGATGATGTCCGCAACAATAACGCAATGGGATTGTGGCTGATCCGCAAGGGGCAGTTTGCAAAAGCCGAACCTTATTTGCGTCGTGCTGTCAAGACACTGACAGAAAAGAATCCGAACCCGTATGACGGCGAGCCTTTGTATAATCTCGGGTTGTCGCTGAAATATCAGGGTAAGACGGATGAGGCCTACGACTATTTCTATAAAGCCTGTTGGAATGCTGCCTGGCAGGATGCCGGTTATTATTCGCTGGCCCAGTTGTCCGCTTCGAAAGGAAATTGGAAGATGCTTTGTATGAAATAGATAAATCCCTGCTCCGGAACTGGCATAACTTGCGCGGCCGCCATCTGAAAGCTGTCGTTCTCCGTCATCTCGGACGAGTGGACGAGGCCTTGAACCTGATTCGGGAATCCCTTGCTATTGACCGCTTCAACTTCGGTTGTAGTTTTGAAGAGTATCTGTTGACGGGTGAGAAGGCTGTCCTGGATGATCTGCTCGTACGGATGCGTTCGGAAGGACATAATTACGAGGATTTATCGCTCGATTATGCCTCTGCCGGTTGCTGGGAAGAAGCCTTGAAAGTGGTTGAGGTTGCATTCGAAGTAGTTGCCTCGGAACGCACATTGCTGTATTATTATAAAAGCTGGTTTTTGTTATCCTTAGGCCGTCTGAAAGAGGCTGAAATGGCTATCTGTGTTGCTGAGCATCAATCGGCCGACTGTTGTTTCCCGAATGCTCTCGAAGCGATCAAGGCGTTACAGGAGGTAATCCGGTTTGCAGATGTCGTACCCAAGGCTCATTACTATTTGGGTAACCTGTGGTACGATAAGCGGCAGTATCCTGAAGCGATAGCCGAATGGGAGAAGTCGGTCGAACAGGACGATACGTTTCCGACGGTTCTTCGTAACTTGTCACTGGCCTATTTCAACAAACTGGATAAACAGCAGGAAGCGGTGGCTCTGCTCGAAAGAGCGTTTAAGCTGGATATACGGGATGCCCGGATCCTGATGGAACTCGACCAACTGTATAAGCGTCTGAACCATCCCCATGCCGATCGCCTGGACTTGTTAGACAAGCTGAAAGAGGTGGCTTTCTCCCGCGACGATCTTTATTTGGAATATGTCACCTTATTGAATCAGCTAGGACGTTATGAAGAAGCGATTCACATGATCGATGCCCGCCGTTTCCATCCCTGGGAAGGGGGAGAGGGAAAAGTCCCTGCACAGTATCAGCTGGCACGTGTCGAGTTGGTAAAAGCCTGTCTGAAAGCCGGGGAGAATGAAAAGGCATTGGACTTGATCGAAGAATGTTTCATCTATCCTCATAATTTAGGCGAGGGGAAACTCTATGGCGCCCAGGAAAACGACTTCAATTATTACAAAGCCTGTGCTTTGCAAGCATTGGGGCGTGAAGCCGAAGCGCGTGAATTGTTCCTGGCCGCCAGCACCGGGAATAGTCAACCGGCAGCCGCCATGTACTACAATGACCAGAAACCGGATAAGATCTTCTACCAAGGTCTTGCTTTCCGCAAGTTAGGACGTGAAGATGAAGCCCGAGGGTGCTTTAACCGACTGATCGACTTTGGCGAAAAGCATTTGTTCGATACCTTCAAGATGGACTACTTCGCCGTTTCACTTCCCGATCTCCAGATTTGGGAAGACGATATGGACAAAAAAAACCGCATCCATTGCAACTACCTGATGGGATTGGGGCATCTCGGACTCGGCAATCTCGACAAGGCGGAACGTTATTTTCACATCGCCGCCGGAATGGATAATAACCACCAGGGCGTACAGATACATTTGCAAATGGTCGGAAACCTTATATAGTGTAATGAACGGACTGATATATAAATTACTTAAACTGATAGAATTATGAGACAGGTGAACTTCTTTTTATTTTGGGCCTCGATAAGCCTGATATTCTTTTTATCCTGTAAAGAGACTTCTTCCGAACTGTCTTTGGCAGGTGAATGGCAATTCGCTTTGGACCCGGCGGATGTCGGAATAGGGCAGGAGTGGCAGAATAAAGACTTGGAAGATGTTGTTTGTCTGCCGGGTTCATTACAAGAACAGGGGAAAGGCAAAGATGTCAGCTTGGATACTCGATGGACTGGACAAGTTGTCGATAGTTCCTGGTATAATGCTCCTGAATATGCCAAATACCGGCAATCGGGCAATATCAAAGTACCTTTCTGGTTGAATCCGAACAAGCATTATGTAGGTGTAGCTTGGTACCAGAAGAAAGTGAATATGCCTTCCGGTTGGGAGGGCCGTCCGGTTATTCTCTATTTGGAACGGACACATTGGGCGACAACTCTCTATATAGACGGTAAGAAAGTCGGTGAGCAGAATTCCCTTCAGACTCCTAACCGTTTTGTTTTAGAAGGTATGCAAGCCGGAGAGCATACGATTACATTGCGTGTGGATAACCGTCTTTATGTAGATGTCGGAATAAATGCACATAGTATTTCCGATCATACACAAAGTAACTGGAATGGAATTATCGGGGATATCAAGCTGTCGGCAAAACCTTCCCGGTATATCGAATCTGTCCAAATCTATCCGGATCTAAAGAAAAAGCAGGCTAAATTAAAGATACGACTGGCAGGAAATATCGGAAAAGATAATTCGACTATTTTCTTACGGGCGGAGACCGCTTCAGGAAACCCTGTAGGTGAATTTGTTCAGGTGGAAGTCGATGCAAAGAATTCGGATGGCCATATCGAAGCAGCTGTAGATATGGGAAAAGATTTAAAAATCTGGTCAGAGCATACCCCGAATGTTTACAGGATGAATGTCTTACTGCAGTCGTCGGATGGAATTGACAGAAAGACCTACGATTTTGGTTTCCGTGAGTTTAAGGCAAATGGTACACGTTTTGAGGTCAACGGACAGCCTGTCTTCCTACGTGGTACGCTCGAATGTTGTATATTTCCACTGACAGGATATCCCGCCATGCAAAATGATTATTGGGCTAAGATCTACCGTACCTGTAAGGAATACGGCTTGAATCATGTCCGTTTCCACTCCTGGTGTCCTCCGGAAGCGGCTTTTCATGTGGCTGATAGTATGGGTATTTACCTGCAAGTAGAATGCGGCGGATGGGCGGAAGTCGGTAGTGGCAAACCACAGGATCAGTGGTTGAAGGAAGAGAGCGACCGCATCCTTGAAGAATATGGTAACCATCCTTCTTTCTGCATGATGGTCTATGGCAATGAACCCGGTGGGGCAGACCAAGCACACTATCTTTCCGGTCTGGTCGATCATTGGAAGAAGAAAGATCCCCGCCGTGTCTATTCCAGTGCGGCCGGATGGCCGTATGTGGAGAATGCTGACTATTGGAATACTCCCGATCCGCGCATACAGGCCTGGGGTGCCGGTATTAATAGCATAATCAACCGTGAGGCTCCCCGGACAGATTATGATTTTGCCGGCAAAATCCGATCGGATATGCCGACTGTCAGCCATGAAATCGGTCAGTGGTGCGTCTATCCTAACTTCAAGGAAATAGATAAATATACAGGTGTGCTGAAAGCTAAAAACTTAGAAATATTCAAGGAGACTTTAGCCGATAAAGGTATGGAAGATATGGGAGAGAAATTTCTCTATGCTTCCGGGCGTTTACAGACTCTTTGCTATAAAGCAGATATCGAAGCTGCTCTCCGTACACCGGGTTTTGCCGGTTTTCAGTTACTTGACTTGCACGACTTTCCCGGACAGGGGACTGCACTGGTAGGTGTGCTTGACCCTTTCTGGGACGATAAAGGGTATGTGACTGGTGAGGAATACCGTACGTTCTGTAACAGCACTGTTCCGCTGGCACGTTTTCCGAAAATGGTTTGGTTGAATAATGAAAAACTGGAAGTCCCGCTGGAAATAGCCCACTTCGGCGAGAAACCGCTTCCTGAAACAATGATCCGCTGGACTGTCTCGACTGTGGATAAACAGATATTGAAAGAAGGTTCTTTCACGCGTGAGATACCCCTCGGAAATTGCATCCCGGCCGGAACGGTCCGCTGTGATCTGGCCGGGATCAAGGAACCTTCTCAACTTCTTGTCTCCGTTCAGATCGGGGATTCGGATATGAGGAATCGTTGGAATATCTGGGTCTATCCGGCAGTGAAAAAGACGGTAGATAAGCTCCCGTATGTTACGACACGTCTGGACTGGACGGCTCAGGATAAACTGAATAAAGGTGAGTCCGTCCTGCTGCTGACCTATGGAACTGTCCCCCTGAAAAGGGAGGTGACATAGCCGTCGGCTTCTCCAGTATCTTCTGGAATACGGCTTGGACCCGCGGGCAGGCTCCGCATACACTTGGTGTTTGCTGTGATGCAAAACATCCGGCATTGGCTGCTTTCCCGAATGAGGGAGTAAGTGATTATCAATGGTGGGATCTGATGAACCGTTGCGATGCCATGATCTTAGATGACTATCCGAAGGATTTCCGTCCGATCATTCATATCGTCGATGACTGGTTTACAAACCGCAAACTTGGAATGCTTTACGAAGCCCGTGTCGGGAAAGGCAAATTGTTAGTTTGTGGTGCTGATCTGCAAAACGATTTGAACAAACGCCCGGCAGCGGCCCAGTTCCGGCAGAGTCTTTTGGAATATATGGCGTCCGAATCGTTCAACCCATTGCAGGAGTTAAAAATAGAAGATGTATTATACACTAAATAAGAGCAAAGAATGAGTTTTAAGAAATTTGCATAAGCGCATGTCTGTTGGCTGCCTTGCTGTTTGATCACTTGTCCAAGACTTGGGATGAGGGCGAATATGTTCCATATCCTTGTCTTGGTCGAACAGGGCGGAACGTTGTGTCTGGTGATCCCCCGAAGGAGGCAAAGTTGTTTCCGTAATTTATCCTGATCTGGAAAGGGGGGATTGTGTAATATTGTTTCGTTAACAACAAAGCACATCCTTTGGGAATAGCAGTAAATTCCGGTTCTTCATCGAAAAAAGGCTTTCTACTATGAGGTATGCGGTTTTTCACAACGAAGACGGTTGCCATCACTGTGAGTTGCCGGGACCATAGACTATGAAGACGGTCTTCATGGTAACGAGGACGGTTGTCACGGCTATGAAGACGGTCGTCATGCCGACAAAGGGGCAAATCTCTTTTGATATATTCAGGCCTGCGGAAATATTTGTTTGCAGCAGGGGATTCTTCGGGAGTTCAGTTTTTCTACAATGTTAGGATATTCAGCTTTTTGATAACAAAGGAATTTTGTTTTATATGCTTTGCTACATAAGGAAAGGGGATATGTATATTTTGCCCCCTTTCCTTTATTTTGCCAGATTTCCCAAACAGCAAACGCTTGCAACAGCAGTATTCTTGCTCTACCTTACAGGGGTTATATTGGTTGTGCGAGCTTTAGAAGATGTCAATTCCAGCAAGGGCATCAGCTTCCGTACGGGCGGCGATTTCTGCTGCTTCCACTTGGATGTAGCGGGCTTTTACCATTTGCTTGAAATGATGGTAGCGTTTGGACGGGTCGTTGATCAGGTTGCCGAATTCGAAGCTTTCCATCTCTTTCCAGTTCTTTCCGTCATTGCTGATCCGGATGATACCGGCTACCGTGCCTTTATCTTCTTGTTTTTGTGGGGTGAAGGCAAAGCCGCTTAATATATGTTCGCTGCCGAGATCGATAGCAAGAAATTGTGCAGTCTTGCCGATTACTTTCCATTCCTTCTTGACCAGTCCGAACCGTTCCTGCAAGATAGCTCCTTTTTCTCCGTTCAGGATGGCTACTGCTTTCAGTTCGTTGTTTCCCATCTGGAAAGGATCTTTATATTCGGTAGAGCCTGCCGAAGGTTCCGTTCCGTCTGTCGTATAGTAGATCTTGAAACCTGCGTTCAGGTTCTCCGCAATGTTTTCGCCGTGCGCTTTCCAGCCGAATTCCTGTGGCATCGGTTCGATGGTAACCAGTCCGTCTATGTTTCTCTGTGCGCTCAACCGGGGCGGACGGGCTTTGTAGTGATGGGCGGAGATGGTACAGATCGCAGGTGTCAGGCGGGATTCGAGTATGCGGACCCGTATCTTGTCTGTCGTGACATCGGGGAAGCGCAAGATTCGTTTGTAGCCAATGTTGGTGGAGTGGGCGATCTCCTTCCATCCTCCGTCGATCCAGGCGTCCATGGCGTGTTTTTCCACTCGTTCCCCGTTGGTGGCAATTGCTTCCTGGAGAACCAAACGGTTGAGGGTGACAGGTTGGGGAGTGGAGATGACGATTCCCTGGCCGTCTTTATCGACCGTCACGTAGGTGTCTGCATTTTGGTCGAGAACTTCTTTCGGGCCTTCTGCCTGACGGAACAGGTCGGTCCCGTAGGTTTCCCGGATTCGCTGGCCGGTACCTTTCAATACGGCTACATCTGCTGGTGAGAATTTCCCGTCCCGGTTGGGCGGGATGTTCAACAGGAAGGTGGAGTTGCCTCCTACGGCACGTTCATAGATGTCGAACACATCGTCGGTGCTTCGTACTTTTTGGTGCGTGTCGTCCCGGTAGAACCAGCCTTCACGGATGGAAGTGTTGGTTTCAGCCTGCTGGTAATGCAGGTATTTGGCTTTATAGAGTTGTTCACGGCTTCCGAGGTCTTTGTCGGTCATATCGGCAAAGTTCGACATCGTGTCCGGATTTGCTTGGTAGGGGATCACGTTCCATTCGGTCGACCGTGTGCCGCCGGCTTCGTTACCGCACCACCGGACATCTTCCCGTCCGAAGATAACGGCTTCGGGAGCAAGTGCCTTGATCAGTTTCTTCCAGGCGGGGTAGTTGTAGGTCTGTCCACCTTTTCGTTTGGGGTGTGCCCCGTCGAACCAAACCTCGTGGATCGGACCGTATTCGGTCAGGATCTCGAAGAGTTGGTTGAGGAAGTATTCGTTGTAGTCGTCCACTACGAACTCGAAACGGGTCTTGTTGGCAAAAGGCCGTCCGGGAACCTCCCGTGGGATGGTTCGTTTGGTGTATTGGCTGAGGTTACCGTACAATCCTTCGGGGTTTTCTATTTGATAGAGTCTGCCGGCGACAGATAGACGCCTAACTTCAACCCGTACTTACGACAGGATTCGGATAGGTCTTTCAGAATGTCACCTTTGCCGTTGCGGAAACCGGTGGACATGATGCCATGTTTCGTATAGCGCTTTGCCACAGGACGAATCCGTCGTGGTGCTTGACTGTCAGGATCACCATTTTCATGCCGGCCGCTTTCATGGCTTCGCACCACTGATTCGTGTCGAGCTCTTTCAGGTCGAAGACTTTTGGGTCTTCCTTTCCGCTTCCCCATTCCAACCGGGTGAAACTGTTCGGTCCGAAATGGATGAAGGCAATAAATTCGTTTTGCAACGCCGCTAACTGGTTGGGCGAAGGCACGACATGGGCTGCTTTTCCGATGATGTCCGCGTGATTGTCGCCAGCTTCGATCTTGATCGTGTTCTGAAACTGCATCTGCTTGTCCTGAGCTTGCCCTTGTAAAGACAGCATGGCTCCAAGTAGGAGGATAAAGGTGTGTTTCATGTTTATAACGATTTTAATTTTGTATGTTTATATATAACGATATTGGGGGTGTGTCAAAATCTCCTTGTCCCCGCGTCAAGCGCGGGGACGCAAAAGGACAGACCTTCTCAATCAGATTTTTATAGGGTCGGTTTTAATGCGATCCCGCGTCAAGCGCGGGAACAGGATAGTTTCGACACACCCCCAATGAATAGATGTGGAATGTGTTATTTAATTCCTAACTTAATCTTGATCGCCTTCGGTATCGCATCCTTATGGACCATTACGTAGATGGTCTTGGCGCGGACGAAGCTCTCGGACATGTTCAGGTAGCCGCCGAACTTGTTGCGGTCAGTGCCCCATGAGTTTTTGGTGATATAATATTTCGTGCCGTTCTGATCTTTCGTGATGCCGGTCACGTGCATCAGATGATCGTCGGTAGTCACGAATGATTCGAAGCCGGCCTGGCGTACTTCCGGGGTTACTTTGATTTCCGGGTACGGACGTTCGAACTTGAATACTTCTTCCAAACGTTCCTTTTCGCCTAATTTCTCAAAGCGGGCACGATCCGTATTCGACAGGTCTTCCACCTTCTTCACTTCCGGATTGATGGCGACACCGTTTGTAAAGGAGAATCCCTTCTCGCTCACGTCACCGTCCCAGCATACCGTATAGCCGTTCGTCAAAGCATAATCCACTGTTTCCATCATTTCATCGAGCGGCAGGTTGTACATTAAGGAATGTTCCCAATTGTCAGGCACTTCCACGTCAAATTTCACATAATACGGATGATGCGTGAAACTGGTCAGCTCGATATAATCGTCCATGTTCAATCCCAATGATTCGGCGAATGACTTCGGCGTATATTCTTTTCCTTTATATGTAAACTTCTCCGGTAGTTTGCCTAAATAGGTGTCGAACAGGTTAGCAATCAGTTTATCATATTCCGGACTGCGCTGTTTCGTCTTTACTGCCACATCGGCGATGGCGTGCATATAGCGGACCATCTCGCTATGGTTATGTCGTTCGGAGTCATAATTGATACCCGTGTAAACCTCTTCTGGGACAATCCCGACTTGGCGGTATGCGTTCATAAATGTATGCGACAGGCTGCCCTGTCCGATGTTACCATTTCCGCGACGCAGATAGTTGTCCTGCAACTGATTCATGTATTTCTGGCGGACGATGAACATCTCCGAAAGGTCATACGTGCCCTTTCCCATACGGAGCAGTTCGGATTCCATAAATGAAGTCGTGGCAAAGCACCAGCAAGTACCCGTTGCTGCCTGGTTCTTAACCGGGGTAGCAGGAACCGTTACCACCTCTGTAAACTGATACCCCTGACCAAACGCTGTCGAGACAGAGAATGCCAACATGCAAGATAAAATAAATGTTTTCATATTGTCTAACTTTTTAATTCTTTCACTCTTTCATTTTTTCAAAATCCCCTCGCGAACATCTTCCAAAATTCATCCGCCATCTCCTGCCAGCGTAGGATTGTTGCTCCTGCGAAGTCAGCCGTGTAGCCTGTCAGGAAAGTCCGTGCGGCTTCTTCCCCTTTGCTGCTTTGCAACTCTTTGTAGCGGCTTTCCACGAAAGGCATTTCCGATAAGCCCTTTTCTTCGAAGTGGGCGACTGCACCGTTGATCTTGTCTTTGGTCAGTCCCCAGCGAACTGTCGCCAATTTGTTTGCCGTCCGGTATTTCCAGATGATAGCATCCTCACGATGACGGTGCTGTCCGCAGATGCCGAAAGCAACCGGTAGGTCGGTTGTACCAGCAAAGATCGGGATACGTGGGCTCTGTCCCGGATTGTCGAACGACAGCCAGGCTACACCGCCTACGGCATCCGGCAGCCAACTGCGAAGCTGTATCACGTGCGAGTAAGAACACTGTGGGACTGATACCAGGCGATTGCGTGTCACCGTCCCTGGCTTCACAGCATTCAACATATTGACCATATCCGTCACCATCCACGGGTTTGCCGCGGGGCTGGTGAGGGTGTCTGTCTTTTGTGTCTCCTTGTTCTTGGTAGTAACTTTCAGGTTTTTCGTCATGTCCCATTCCGTTCCCTCGTAGGTCTGGCGCAGTAATGCCATCACATCTGTTACGGCAACCGCTTTATCCGGCTTCACGCTGATCGGCAGTTCTTCCGCATCGTACGACAGTTTGAGTGAGGGGGCCAATGCGTTCAGGATAAAATACTCACGGATGCTGAATGATTTCGGTTCGCCGAAATAGTTACCCCCACTATAAGCTTTCCAGAATTTGAACGGTTCCTTGCCATCCCAGAAACCCATCTTTTTGGCAACGGAGAATACATTTTCCGAAGCCATATAACGATCTTTATCTTTCAGGTCGAGCGTGGAGATACGCGAAATATTGGCCGATACGCCCACATGATCGTCCGGGATACGGACAGCCGCCCATACGCCCCCGACCTTGTCCGGGCCTTCGCCGAACACCTCGAAATGCCAGACCTCGTTCGGATCGGCAATCGTCAGGCATTCACCCGAATCTCCGTATCCGTATTCGGCTACCAGCTGTCCGATCAGCCGGATCGCTTCGCGTGCCGTCGTGCAACGCTGCAAGGCTATCTTTTCCAGTTCCTCAATCATGAACATCCCCTTCTTGTTCTGCAACTCTTCACGTCCGGAGATCGTCGTCTCGCCGATCCCCAATTGCTTCTCGTTGAGGCAGGGATAGGAAGTATTTAGGAACTGGTAGGTCGATCGGGCTTCCGGTATCGTCCCTTTCAATTCCATATTCGTACGGTCGGCAGGATATTCGGTATGCATGCGGCCGTTATAGATGGCGACTGTCGTGTCGTGCTCGTAACGTGCCGCCGGGACGATCTCCATCCATGTGCGGTAGTTCCCGTCGCAAGTGTGACTGGTCATGACCGAACCGTCGGCTGATGCTTTCTTGCCGACTATGATGCTTGTACAACTTTCAGGAGTGTTGACCGGCTGGGAGTACTCGATTTTCTGGGCACGGAGCTGTCCCCGTAACAGATAAGTACAATAATGAGGATAATCAGTCTGTTCATGGTATTATATTTGATTTTGCGGCTAAAGATATGAAATTTTGTTATATTTGCTACCCCTTGCTTGGGGGATTAATCCCCCGGTAGAAGAGAAATATCCCTGCAAGGAAATGATTAAACATAAATATGCCATGAGAAAAATGATTTATCTGAGCGCTCTGTTGCTCCTATTCGTGTTGCCGATAATGGCACAACAACCTTTGTTCCCGACACCTGCAAAGGTGCAGAACGGAAAAGGCTCGTTCACCATTGGAAAGAATCTGCAGATACAAGGTAATGGCGGGTATGCTGATAAGCTGGCCGCCGGACTACAAACCGAGTTGAAAGAAGCCGGTATGCAATCATCACCTGCCAGCGGAACCATCCGTCTGGAACTTAATAATGATTGTAAGATGGCTGATGAAGCCTATACGCTTGTTATCGAACCGAACAGCATCCTGTTGCAAGCCTCTTCCGAAGCCGGCCTGTTCTATGCGAAGGAAGCCCTTCTTCAACTATCCCGTTTCGGTAAGGGCAGCGTGCGAGCCTGCAAGATACAAGATCAGCCCCGCTATGGTTGGCGTGGTTTTATGCTCGACGAGAGCCGCCATTTCTTTGGAAAAGAAAAGGTAAAACAATATCTGGATATCATGGCGTCTCTTCGCCTGAATGTGTTCCACTGGCACTTGACCGACGAACCGGGTTGGCGTATCGAGATCAAGCGCTATCCGAAGCTGACTACCGAGGGGGCTGTCGGTAACTGGCACGACTCGAAAGCGCCCGCTACGTTCTACACCCAAGAAGAGATCAAAGAGATAGTTGCCTATGCAGCCGACCGTCATATCATGGTCGTTCCTGAATTCGACATGCCGGGCCATGCTACTGCCGTCTGCCGTTCCTATCCCGAAATCTCCGGCGGCGGTGAGGGAAAATGGCAGCATTTCACATTCCATCCCTGTAAGGAAGAAACGTTCGAGTTTATCAGCAACGTGCTTGACGAGATTGTTGCCCTGTTTCCGTCTCCCTATATTCATATCGGAGGCGATGAAGTGCATTACGGTAACCAAAGCTGGTTCACCGATCCCGAAATCCAACAGTTTATCAAAGATAAGAACTTGGGCAACGAAACGGGCTTGGAACAGTATTTTATCCGCCGTGCCGCCGATATCGTAGCTTCCAAAGGCAAGACGATGATTGGTTGGGACGAGATGATCGATGCCGGTGTCTCTCCCGACAAAGCCGTCATCATGTGGTGGCGGCATGACCGCAAACACCAGTTGGTGAAAGCGCTCGAAAACGGTTACCGGGTGATTATGACTCCGCGTCGTCCGTTGTATGCCGACTTCATCCAATATGGTGGCCATAAAGTGGGCCGTGTGTGGGGCGGTTTCAATCCGGTCGAAGACATCTACCGTTTCCCCGAACCTATCATCCATCTGACTCGTGATTATGAAGACCAGGTGATGGGCCTCCAGTTCTCCCTTTGGACGGAACGTGTAGCCGATGCCAAACGTCTGGATTATATGACTTTCCCACGTTTGGTCGCAGTAGCCGAATCCGCTTGGACCCCTGCCAAGTCAAAGGAGTGCAGCCTCTTTATGCAGAAGCTCCCGTACTTCCTGCAATTCCTCGGTGAGAAAGGCATCTACTATTTCAACCCCTTTAATCCGGAATCCACACCCGAACCCGATGCACCGGACAAGGATGATGTGTTGAAGAATGGATAAGATATGTTGGGATAAGAAGAGAAGTGGAAATAAAAACAGCAACTCCCTGTCGTTGCCGGCTGGGGGTTGCTGATGTATGCTGCGGTTTCCTGCTTTTGTTAGCGTGAGGAAGAAGGATCAGAAACGTCTTTTTTTACGGGCATCACGTGCGGCGGCTGTCCGTTTCCATGGGCGGTCACTGTCGCGTTCGTCTTTGCGGAAAGCACGGTCTGAACGATCGTTACTCCGGCGTCCGCTATCTTTGGAACCTCGTTTGCCTTTGTAGCCGTCATCGCTACGCCGGCCTCCATAACTGCGTTTGCCACCCCGTCCGCCTTCTTCTTTCTTGCCCTGTGCAGGCTCGACGGAGATGCGGCGTCCGTCCACTTCAAACCCATTCATGCTGTTCATCACGCGTTGGGCTTCACCCTCTTCCACTTCGAAGAAAGAGAAGTTTTCGCGCAGGTCGATCTTACCGATACGCACCTTGCCCGGCACGCATTTGTTGACCAGTTCGATCAGTTGGTTCGGATAGAGGCCGTCGGCTTTGCCGAAGTTGAGGAAGAAGCGCGAATAACCCTCTTCGGCCACATATGCACGGCGTTCGCCACGTTCACCCCGTTCACTACGGGCGGAACGTTCGTCCACCTGCTGGATTTCGTCAGCATCTTTGTAGTAGTCGATCATACGGTTGAATTCGAGCGAAACGACTCGCTTGATGATATCCTCCTTGTCCAGCCATTCCAGCTTGCGGTAGATTTGAGGCATCAGGGAGGCGATTTCTTCCTCGTTCACCTTCACTTTTTCGATCTGATCTACGAGATTGAAAAGCTGCTTTTCGCAGATAGCACTTCCGGAAGGGATCTCACCCTTTTCGAAATTCTTGTTGATGATGCGTTCGATCTCACGTATCTTGCCCTTTTCTTTCACATGACAGATCGAAATGGAGATACCCGTCTTACCGGCACGACCGGTACGGCCGCGGCGGTGTGTGTAGGATTCTACTTCATCGGGCAAGCCATAGTTAATCACGTGTGTCAGGTCGTCCACGTCCAGGCCGCGGGCACCACGTCAGTGGCAACCAGAAGCTGTATGTTTTTAACGCGGAACTTCTGCATTACGTAGTCGCGCTGTGCCTGGCTCAGTTCGCCGTGCAGCGAATCGGCGTTGTAGCCATCCTGTATCAGTTTGTCGGCGATCTCCTGCGTCTCTTTGCGGGTACGGCAGAAGACGATGCCGTAGATGTTCGGGTAAAAGTCGGCGATACGTTTCAGCGCGAGGTACTTGTCCTGTGCACGGACCATGTAGTAGATATCGCGGATATTCTTATTGCCCTCGTTCTTGTTGCCGATCACGATTTCCTTCGGATTCTTCATGTACCTCTTCGTGATGGCGGCAATCTCCTTCGGCATGGTGGCCGAGAAGAGCAGCATGTTGCGGTTTTCCGGCACTTCGGCGAGGATGGCGTTGATGCTGTCGGTGAAGCCCATGTTGAGCATCTCATCCGCCTCGTCCATAATGACATTCTTTACCAAGCTGAGGTTCACCGTCTTGCGGTTCATCAGGTCCAAGAGGCGTCCCGGAGTGGCCACTACCACGTGCACACCACGTTTCAGCGTCTTGATCTGGCTCTCGATGCTGGAACCACCGTACACTGGGAGAACCTTCAGGTTGTCGATATACTTGGAGTAGTCGTTCAGGTCGTCTGCGATCTGTAGACAAAGCTCGCGAGTAGGACAAAGTACGAGTGCTTGGGGCTGGTATGTAGTTACATCGATTTTTTGCAGGATCGGAAGGCCGAAAGCGGCTGTTTTCCCCGTACCTGTTTGTGCTAATGCAATTACGTCGTTGTCATCTCCCAGTAAGAAAGGAATCACTTCCTCCTGTACCGGCATGGGCGATTCGTAGCCCATTTCTTGAATTGCCTTCAGTATTGGTGCGGCAACTCCTAATTCTTCAAATGTTTTCAAAATGTGATATAGTGTATATATATAAATTTCAGAGTGGGCAAAGGTACGCAAATTATTCGGATACCTATCAGTGTAGGATAATATCTTTTAGTGTATCGCGCTCTTTTTCCGTAAGATGGAGCCCTTTCGACAAATATTTGTCAGTCGAACCGTACTCTTTCTTTATTTTATGGAAGGCTAAGTCCAGCCATGTCTCGTCTGCACCCAGCAGAACGGTGATAGTTTCCTGGGCGTCCGTATTGAGGTTGCGTGCCATATAGGCAAGGTGTCTCAGGTCTATATGGTTGTTCGAAGCCATATAGTCCTTCATAATCGTTTCTTCGGGTACGTCGAGAGCTGTCAGCAGCATGGCGGTCAGGAAACCTGCGCGGTCTTTGCCTAACGAACAATTCACGAGGATCGGGTAATTGTCCTTGTCGAGGAAGACCTTCAAAGCCTTGCCGAACTGTTCGCTCTCGTCTGTCACGTAGCTGATGTATGTATCCTGCATGTATACGAGTCCGTCACCTTTGCGTATGCGCCCTTCTTCCAAACGTCGGGCGATCTGTTCTTTTCCTTTTACCGGGATTGGGATGGAGATGATGTTTGCTCCTGTATATTTTTCCGGGGCGAGAGCTACCTCGTCTTCTCCCCGGAGGTCAATGACCGTTTTGATCTTCAGGTTGTCCAACCGGATGGTGTCGTTGCGGCTAAGCGCCTTGAGTTCACCCGAACGGAATATCTTGCCCCAGCCGGTCATACGGTTCCCGTGTTCGCTGAAATAGCCTCCTATGTCGCGCAAGTTCTGGACACTGTCCATCTGTACCGAGCGGGCACCGACGGTACGGTAGTACTTGTCGTTGAACGACAGGAGGAAGTATTTGCGGGTGATGTTGTCATTTGTGATGTAGGTCACTCTCCCGTCGTTGATGTTAGCATAGCCACACGGCTGCGACATGTCGAAAGAGTTGGGGGTGTCGGATACATAAAGTTTCATCATCCGTCGGTATGGGGATCTGTTTCCCATTTGATAATATAGTTACCGATGTCGTCACGCAAACATATGGCACGAATTTCAGGTGCTCTGCCGGAGCTGCACCCTGCCAATAAGGTCACACTGGTGAACAAGAAAAGAATCCGTTTCAATATCATACTTCTACTACTCATGCAAAGCAAAGATAGTGAAAAACATGTGTCTTTATACCCCTTTATCTACCCGGTTAATGATATTTAAGACTGAGAGAGGTAGGAGGTTGCAAATTCTTTAGAAATGTAATTGTCGTAGCTGTGGCAAACCTCAGTAGCCAGATCGATCCCGCACCGGATGATGTTCGCCCATGTCTCCTGAGGGAGAGTGACGAGGTCGCGGTGGCGGACATTATATTTTAACAGACCGTAGAGGATACCTGCATTGAAGTTGTCTCCGGCTCCGATCGTACTGACCGGACGGATGGCGGGCGAGTCGAAATGACGGTGCCGGTCGCCGTGGTAAAGGTTTACGCCTCCGGCTCCGTGGGTAGTGATGAAACGGTCGCAGTAGAAACGGATATGGTCAGTGTAGACCTTTTCACTGTCAGTCTCTCCGAAAATATTGAGGAAGTCTTCGTCCGAACCACGTACGATATCGGCATATTCGAAATTTTCGAGTAATGTCGGAGCGAGGCGTATGGCTTCGTGGGCGTGCGCCTTGCGGAAATTCGGATCGTAGTAAAGAATCGCCTTGCGCTGGCGGGCATAGTTGAGGAACTCCACCATCCGTCCTCTGAGCGCGGGGTTCAGCGAATAGTAGGAGCCGTAGATGAAAATGTCATCTTCGTTGATCTCCGGCAGGGGCACGTCGAGGCGTTGCTTCGGATACTCCTTGTAGAAGGTGTAGTTGGCATTGCTGTCGTCGTCCAGAAACGCGAGCGAGATCGGACTTTTACCGTCCGGAAAACGGTCGACGTAGCGGGTGGAAAGGTTGTTTTCCATCATAAAGTCGCGGATGATGTCGCCGACACGGTCATTGCCTACTTCGCTGATGAAGGAGACGGGTACTCCGAGACGTCCTAACGAGATAAGGCCGTTGAAGGTCGATCCGCCGGGTACTGCTGTATGGGGCTGGTTGTTCTTGAAGATGATGTCGAGAATGGTTTCTCCGATGCCGATTACCTTCCTCATACTGTTTATTTGTTTTCTGTTTTACACTGCTCGCGGCTTTTCGAGCTAGATAACCACCGTGATGTCGTTTGGCATAGTCGGGATAGCCGAAGTTGATGCGTTTCATGGTGCCGACTACTAACAGATCGCCTATCACCGTCATGACCGTGGTCGATGTGGTGGGGGTGAGGCCTAAGGGGCACACTTCTTTTGGCGCACCTGTCGGCAGGCAGATCGTCGCTTCAGCTGCTAACGGGCTGTCGGGGTTGCCAGTGATAACGATAAACTGCATTTCCGGCACGAGACCACGTGTCAACTCCACCAGTTCGAGCAGTTCGCGTGTCTTGCCGGAATTGGAGATAAGCAACATGACATCGTTCTTGCGGACGATACCGAGGTCGCCATGCTGCGCTTCGCTGGGATGCAGGAAGTAGGCAGGCGTGCCTGTCGAACAGAAGGTCGTTGCGATGTTCATGGCGATCTGTCCTGCTTTCCCCATGCCGCTGGTGATCAAGTTTCCACCGAGTTCGTGTACGTGTTTCACAATGAGTGTCACTGCCTCTTCATAGCCGTTGGTTATCGGAATATTGCGTACTGCTTCAGCTTCCTGTTGCAGGATGGATGAGATTGCTTCGTTTATCATAGCTTTAAAAATGATTCTATATGATGTTATGAATTTAACAAAGTACAAAAGTATCTATTTTAATGATACCTGCACAGCAGGAAGCGCATATTTTTGTACTTTATTGGGGTTTGACGAATCCTATTGGATTACGGGGTTGGTTGTTCTGTTTGTTTTTTTGTGCCAATTGCGCCAAGGTAAGGTAGATTTCGTCAAATTTTTCTTCGTTTTCCTCTGTGATGTCTTCTAATGCCTCGATCCGTTCTTTCAGTTCTTTGAGTTGGGGTGAGGGAGCGGAGTTGAGCAGGTATTGGCGCATGGCGACGAAAGCACGCATGATTGAAATATTCACTTCTATTGCGATATCGCTCTTCAATAGTCCTGACAGCATAGCAACACCTTGCTCTGTAAATGCAAAGGGACGTTTCCGAGTGCCACCCCAACTTGATGTCACAAATTGTGACATCAAGACGGACCATTCGTCGGTGGTCAGTTGAAACATGAAGTCGAGAGGAAAACGTTTGATGTTTCTTTTGACTGCTTGATTGAGAGAGCGGGTATCTGATTGATATAATTCAGCCAAGTCGAAATCTAAAATGACTTTCTGTCCTCTGATCTCGTAAATCTTACTTTGTATTGTTTGTAATTCCATAGTAAAGAGTTTTAATTTGACGGCTAAGGTAGTTAAAAGAAGTCTGTAAATAAATATTTGTTGTACTTTTGTGCCCTCTTAATGAATGGATAATGGAAAAAGATTACTTCTCACATATTTTGCCGAATGGTTTGCGTATCGTACATCTTCCTGCTGCTTCTCCGGTATCATACTGCGGGTTTGCCGTGAATGTCGGGACACGGGATGAGGAGGCGGACGAGGTTCGGCTTGGCTCATTTTGTCGAACACATGATATTCAAAGGAACGGAAAAACGTAAGTCTTGGCATATCCTGAACCGGATGGAGAATGTGGGAGGGGAGCTGAATGCCTATACCACGAAGGAGGAGACTTTTGTCTATTCCATCTTTATGGAGGAGCATTTCCGGCGGGCTTTCGAACTGCTGACCGACTTGGTGTTCCATTCGCAGTTCCCGGAACAAGAGATCGAGAAGGAGGTGGATGTGATCCTGGACGAAATCAATTCATACGAGGACAGTCCTTCTGAACTGATCTTCGATGAATTTGAGAATCTGCTATTCGACGGTCATGCATTGGGACATAATATCTTAGGGGATGAGCATTCGCTACTCGGTTTCGGAAGCGAGTCCGGCAAGTCGTTTATGAAGCGTTTTTATGCACCCGAAAACATGGTGTTCTTTTCGATGGGCCGGATTCCGTTCAAGAAGATCGTGCAGATGGCGGAAAGCGCCCTGTCTGATATCGCTTTCCCGATGGCGGCACGTAACCGGATGGCACCCGGCGAGATCCTTCCCGTCAGCCGCCAGATACACAAAGATACCCATCAGGCGCATGTGCTGATCGGAGGACGAGCATACAGTATGCACGATGAGAAACGTCTGCCGTTGTTCCTGCTGAACAATCTCTTGGGAGGTCCGGGGATGAACAACCGTTTGAATGTCTCTCTCCGGGAAAAAAACGGGCTTGTCTATAACGTCGAATCAAATGTGACTTCTTATACCGATACAGGACTGGCAAGTATCTATTTCGGGACCGATCCGAAGAATAAGGAGAAAGCGATCAGGCTTGTTCATAAGGAACTGGCTAAGCTGCGCGATGTAAAACTGACAACAACCCAGTTGGCAGCGGCCAAGAAGCAGGTGATCGGGCAGTTGGGTGTCTCTGGCGATAACCGGGAGGGACTGTTCTTGGGGTTGGGAAAGAGCTTTCTCCATTATAACCGCTATGATACCTTGCCGGAAGTCTTTGCTAAGGTGGAAAGCTGACCGCCGAAGAGATACAGGAGGTCGCCAACGAGGTCTTTGCTCCTGAATGTTTGTTTAGCCTGATCTATCAATAAGAAGTGTTTACCAGCATTCTGCCTTGTCCTTCAGTTCCGGTAGCTTGTTTTTATCGAACACCGGACTTTTGATCCCACTGCGTTTCTGAGCAATGTAATCGTGCAGTAGCAGGAAGGCCTGTTTGCTCAGCAACGAGATAGCGACCAGGTTGCAGATCGTCATGAAAGCCATCGTGATATCCGCCAGACTCCAAGCGAGTTCCAGGCTTGCCAACGCTCCGAACATCACCATGCCGCCGACCAACAGGCGATAAATATAAAGCACGCTTTTCTTCGGTGTGATGAAACGGATGTTCGCTTCCCCGTAATAATAGTTCCCGATAATACTGCTGAAAGCGAACAGAAAGATCGCTACGGCAACGAATATCCCTCCGGCTTTTCCCACTTCGAGCGTCAAGGCATGCTGTGTCAGTTGTACTCCGTTTACCGAACCGTCCAACGGCGCCCCGCTGAACAGGATGATAAAAGCTGTGCAAGTACAGATCAGCAGGGTGTCGGTGAAAACGCCCAAGGTTTGGATCAATCCCTGTTTGACCGGATGTGTGACGGATGCGGTGGCCGCCACGTTCGGGGCCGAACCCATACCAGCCTCGTTGCTGAACAGGCCGCGCTTGATCCCCTGCATCAGGGCGGCTCCGACCGTGCCGCCTACCGCTTGTTCCCATCCGAAAGCACTGCTTACGATCAGTTTGATGACGGTCGGCAGTTCTGTGATATTGAACAGTACGATCCCCAATGCGAGTGCCACGTATCCCAATGCCATCATGGGGACGAGTACGCTGCTGACTTTGGCTATTCGCTGGATTCCTCCAAAAATAATGACAAGTGTCAGTACCGTCAGTATCGCACCTACGATTTTCGGATCGAAACCGAACGAGCCTTGCATGGCCTCGCAGATCGTGTTGCTCTGTACCGAGTTGAACGCGAAGCCGAAAGTGACAGAGATCAGGATAGCGAACAATGCGCCCATCCAGTTCAGCCCCAATCCGTATCGCATATAGTAAGCCGGTCCTCCGATAAAGGAGTCCTTCCCTTTCCGTTTGTAAAGCTGTGCGAGCGTAGACTCGACAAAAGCGCTGGCCGAACCTAAAAGGGCGATGATCCACATCCAGAACACTGCCCCCGGACCTCCTACGGCGATGGCTGTGGCTACTCCGGCCAGATTGCCTGTACCGACACGGCTGGCGAGCGATACGGCGAACGCTTGGAAAGATGAGATATGCTTTTCGCCTTCATGGGCTTTGTTGGCGGAGTCGCCAAGCACGCGTATCATCTCCCGGAACATACGAAACTGGACGAAACGGGTTTTGAAGGTGAACCAGAAGGCGCATCCTAATAGCATGATAATTAAAACATACGACCACAAGAGGTCGTTAATCCCGCTGATCCAGTTGTTCAGTATTTCCATTTTGGCAGTTTATAGTCTTGATAATTACGTGAATATTAAGATGCAAACCTAAAGAAAATATTCTGTATGGACAAGAATATCTGGTTAACCGTACTAAAATAGTTTTATATGTTGTAGAGAGATATTTACACTCAGCATATACGCAAATGAATATTTCTGTATCTTTGGGTGGTTATAAAATTAAGGTATGAAATTATGAAGGCAATAGAGCCGGGTCGGGTCAAAGACAATTTTATAGAGATTATCGGAAAAGAGTGGATGCTGGTAAGCGCCGGTGACAAAGACGAGTTCAACATGATGACGGCAAGTTGGGGAGGCGTAGGTTTCCTGTGGAACAAGCCGGTAGTGTTCGTCTTTATCCGTCCGGAACGTTATACCCGCGAGTTTGTCGATGCGAAGGGCGCTTTCACGCTTTCCTTCTTGGGGGAAGAGCATAAGGCCGCTCATAAGATTTGCGGTTCGAAGTCGGGACGGGAGATTGATAAGGTGGCTGCGACAGGTTTGACGCCCTGTTTTACCGATTTGGGTAACCCTTGTTTCGAGGAATCGCGCCTGACACTCGAATGCAAAACTCTTTATGTGACTAAGATGGATAAGGATCATTTTGTCGATCCCGCCTTATACGAAAAGTGGTACAGCGCGATGGCTGGGAATCCGCATAACGTCTATGTAGCGGAAATCCTAAATGCCTGGGAGAGATAATCTCCCGGCACTGCTGAAAGTCAGGGGACGGACGTATGCCGGATATCCTGTTCAACCGATTCCCAGTTCGCGGAGCATCTGCTGCGTGTGTGTCAGGAAATATTTCGTCAGTTGGTAATGTTCCGTTTCCTCAAAAGGAGTCAGGCGGGCGCCGTCTTCGTCTATGTTGTAGATGTTGGCTTCCGGATAAGCCATTAGTATCGGCGAATGGGTGGAGATGATGAGTTGGCATCCTGGTCCACCAATTCTTTTATCCGTACGAGCAATGACAGTTGGCGCTGGGGGGAAAGGGCTGCTTCCGGTTCGTCGAGGATATAGAGCATGTTCCGTTCTCCGTAGTTGAGGAATGTGCTGAGGAAACTTTCACCGTGCGACTGCTCCAGCAGACGCCGTCCTCCATAGCGTGCCATGGAGTAGTCGCGTCCGTATTTGAGGATGTCGCGCATCGATTGGGCATCGATCTCGCGGGCATGGTCGAAAAAAGATTCGGCACGGAAAAAGAAATAGTCGTCCGGTTTGCGTACCTCCACTAAACGAATCTGATCGGGTAAGACGTTGGCGAGTACCTTGTGGCTCTCGTCGCCGTCGTTCAGCATGCCTTGCAGATCTTCGTTACGCCTCTCGTATTTATACATGACGGCCTCTAACAAAGTCGATTTACCGATCCCGTTTTCTCCCACCAGGAATGTGACAGGCCTCGTGAATACCAGTTCGTCCATATACCGTACGGCTGCTGCCTTGTACGGATATTTCAGATCTTCTACCGGCCCCGATACCTCGTCCGGATTGATTAGTTTGATTTGCTTCAGATAAACCATTATTGGTAATTGAAAATTGTTAGGAAACTCAGAAACTGTTTTGATTTAATACATCTCAAATCATGAGGCGAAAAAATCAAAACAGTTTCTCGTCTTTGGGGACTAAGGTACGAAAGAAAAACAATCCTTGGTCTTCTATTTTCAATTAAATTGTCTTTCTCTTGTCATATCCTTGCAATATATATGCCCTTCCTTTGTCTACGGAAAATAAAGAGTATACTTATAGACACATTCATTAATAACACTGCTTCGTTTTTTATAATAACTGATTTACGTGTTTAGGCTTTATGTCTCAGGGATGAGGGGTAAAGCTTGCTTTGTGTTTATATCGACTACGGAAGATAGTGGTAGCTGATCATGATAATAGAGCCTGTTTAGATTTTATCCAATTCAAATCTTTATATAAAAAATGCAATAGAGAACGACACCTGGCATATCTTGATGTCATCTGTCTAATAAACAATATATTAAAAGGTGTCAATGTCGGTATTGAGGTCGACACCACATCGACACCTTTTTGTGTCCGAAGTTTTGTCCGTAACCTGTCCATCCTCATGAAGCAACTGTTTCGAAATATGCCATAAACTACTTCAAAAGTCATAGTGAACTAATTCATGGCATATCACATATTACTTATATGTAATACTATCTACCGTAGATACGTAGTACTATATACTGTCAATAGGCAGTACTACCTGTTGCATATAAGTAGTACTACCTGTATATACTTTACCATATGCTATCATTTAGTTCTTTGTATGTTTTGAATTAGTTGATGGCATGAAATGGGATAGTTGGTAGATTATTACTTGTCTACAAATATCCGGTAATCGCCAAAGACAGGAAAAGGTGTCGATGTGGTGTCAACCTTGAAAAACCACGTCGACACCGGCTAATATATTATTTATTAGATAGATGGTGACAGAAGGTGCCGGGTGTCGTCCTCTTTTATAAATCGGATAGTATTTTGTTTCCGTTAAATCAGTCTGGTACATCTTTTAAGTAAATTATTCGACTGACACGAAAACTTACTTAAAAAGTAACGAACAGACGCCGTCTGTTGGAAATATTGAGATGAATCTTATTCTATCGGGGCAAAAGGCAGCTCCGTGTCTTTCCGATAGCCTGTACCGTTGAAGGTGGCGATCAGGTCACCGGTTTCATTGGTAATGCGTACTTCACAGTTCGCGAGCCGTTTGTGGCTAAATGTCTCATGGGCTTCGGCATAAAGATAACCTTTGCTTTCAGCTTTAAAGAAGTTGATGCTGGATGTGATGGAAAGTGTCAGGCGTGCATGACTGTTTGTGGCTGCTGCAAAGGCCAGGTCTGCTAACGTGAAAATGGCGCCTCCTTGCATACGCCACCACCGTTGAGATGTTCCGGTTTTATTTCCATGCGGGCTTTTGCATACCCGCTTGCGGTTTCTAATAATTCGACACCGGCAAGCAGGGCGAACTTGTCGCCCTGTAGAAATTCCTGTATAGTCATCTTTCTATTTGCTTAATTTCCATTCGGCTCCGTCTTTCGTGTCTTTGATCTCGAAGCCGATAGCTGTTAGTTCGTTGCGGATCTTGTCTGATGTAGCCCAGTCCTTGTTGGCTTTTGCCTGCTGGCGGATGGTTAGCAACAGATCCATAGCTTTGCCGAACGCTTCATTGCTGTTATTTCCAGCTGAAGCCGCTTCATCTTTCATTCCGAGGATATCGAAAATGAACGTATGGAATACATCCTGTAACTCTTTCAGGTCTTCGAGCGAAATCGTAGCCTTACCGTCTTTTACGGAGTTGATTGTGCGAGCTGCGTCGAATAGATGGGCGATCACGATCGGTGAGTTCAGGTCGTCGTTCATCGCATCGTAGCATTTGCGACGCAAATCCTTTACGTCCACTGTTGAAACGTCGGCTGCCTTCAGCTTCATCAGGTGGTGGTAGGCGTCCATCAAGCGTTCCAACCCTTTTTCGGCGGCCTGCAAGGCTTCGTTGCTGAAATCCACCGTGCTGCGATAATGCGCCTGAAGGATAAAGAAACGGATGGTCATAGGTGAATAGGCTTGGCTCAACATCTTATTGTCCCCGGTAAAAAACTCGTCCAGCGTGATGAAGTTGCCCAAGGATTTTCCCATCTTCTGTCCGTTGATGGTGATCATATTGTTGTGCATCCAGTAATGGACCATATCTTCACCTTGGGAAGCGACAGCCTGTGCAATCTCGCATTCGTGATGCGGGAAGATCAAGTCCATGCCACCTCCGTGGATGTCGAAATGTTCGCCCAGGTATTTCTTGCCCATCGCCGTGCATTCGCAATGCCAACCGGGGAATCCGTCGCTCCAGGGAGAAGGCCAGCGCATGATATGTTCCGGCTGTGCACATTTCCAAAGGGCAAAATCGATCGGATTATGCTTCTCATCCTGTCCGTCCAATGCGCGGGTCGTATTCAACATATCGTCGATGTTACGTCCGGAAAGAACGCCGTAGTTATGATCTTTGTTGTATTTCTCCACATCAAAATAAACGGAACCTTCGCTTTCGTACGCATAACCGTTATCCAGTATCTTCTTGACCAGTTCTATCTGTTCGATGATGTGGCCGGACGCATGCGGTTCGATGCTGGGAGGCAATACGTTGAGCGCTTCCATTGCATGGTGGTAACGGTTCAGGTAATATTGCACGACCTCCATCGGTTCGAGTTGTTCGAGACGGGCTTTCTTGGCGATTTTGTCTTCGCCGTCGTCTGCATCGTGTTCCAGGTGACCGACATCCGTTATGTTGCGTACATAGCGTACTTTGTATCCTATATGAGTCAGATAACGGAACAGCAGATCAAATGTGATCGCCGGACGTGCATGGCCAGATGGGCATCGCCATAAACGGTAGGACCACAAACATACATACCCACATGCGGTTCGTGCAGCGGATGAACTGTTCCTTTTTTCTTGTGAGTGTGTTGTAAATGCTTAATGGATGTTCCATATCTATATTGTATTAAGAGGGGCAAATTTACAAATAATATGGTATATTTGCCTGTATATTTATCAATATAATCAACAAAAGATGTAGGCCATGAAACTAAATTCTATTGTAATGCTTCTGTTTGTCGCTCTCCTTACGGCTTGTAAAGGCAGTGCGTATGATCTGTCCTCATATGGATTGAACCCTGATACCGGCGAGAACGCTTCTCCATTGATGGCAAAAGCCCTTCAACAAATAGCGGCGGAATCGAATTCCGACACAGTCCGGATCTTCCTGCCGAAAGGGCGTTATGATTTTTATCCGACAGGTGCTTCGGAACGTGAATATTTCATCTCCAATCATGACCAGGATAATCCGAAACAGGTAGGGCTGGCTTTCGAGAATATGAAGAACGTAGTTTTTGACGGGCAAGGCTCCGAATTGGTTTTCCATGGGCGGATGCTTCCGGTCTCTCTGGTGGGTTCGGATAATTGCACGTTGAAGAATTTCAGTATTGACTTTGCGAATCCGCATATCAGCCAGGTGAAAGTGCTGGAGAATGACACGCTCGGCGGTATGATCACCTACGAGGTTGCTCCTTGGTGGAATACGAAATACGTGACAGTAACTTTGTCGCCAAAGGGGAAGGTTGGGAGCATGTCCCTGCTTGGGGTATCGCTTTTGAAGGAGATACAAAGCGATTGGTCTATACGACCAGTGATATCAGCGTGGGCAGCAAACAGGTTGCAGAGATTGCGCCACGCAAGATCTGCGCTCCCTGGAAGAACAAGAAACTGATACCGGGCACGGTTGTCGTTTTCCGTGGATACGGCCGTCCGACTCCGGGGATATTCATGTATCATGATACGAATACGACACTCGAAAATATACAGGTGCATTATGCGGAAGGAATGGGTTTGTTGGCACAGATGAGCGAAAATATCACACTGGATAAATTCTCGGTCTGCCTGCGTGGCGAGGATGATCCGCGTTATTTTACGACACAGGCTGATGCGACTCATTTTTCCGGCTGTAAGGGGTTGATTCGTTCGGTCGGTGGTCTGTACGAGGGCATGATGGATGATGCCATCAATGTGCATGGAACCTATCTGAAAGTGCAAAAGCGAATAGACGACAAGGCATTGGTCGGTGAATACATGCACGGTCAGTCCTACGGTTTCGAATGGGGACGTCCGGGTGATGCCGTCCAGTTTATCGACTCCAAAACAATGGAAATTTTAGGGAAACAGAACAAGATAACTGCGATTGAAGCTGTCGATAAGCCTGACGATCATGGTGCAAAGCAGTTCCGCATTACGTTTGATAAGCCTGTCGATCCCGCCATCAGTGAGGCCGGCACTTACGGTATCGAGAATCTGGAGTGGACACCGGAGGTTTATTTTGCCGACAATGTGATCCGTAACAATCGTGCCCGTGGTTCCCTGTTCAGTACTCCGAAGAAGACGGTAGTCGAGAATAACATTTTTGATCACACTTCCGGGACGGCAATCCTTTTGTGTGGTGACTGTAACGGATGGTTCGAGACGGGGGCTTGTCATGACGTACTGATCCGGAACAACAAGTTTATCAATGCGTTGACAAATCAGTTCCAGTTTACGAACGCTGTTATCTCCATCTATCCGGAGATACCGGATTTGAAAGGTCAGAAGAAATATTTCCATAGTGGAATCGTGATCGAGGACAACGAGTTCGAAACCTTTGATATGCCGATCCTGTATGCTAAATCGGTGGATGGCCTTGTCTTCCGTAATAATGTGATTAAACAAAATCATGATTATCCGGCTTTCCACTGGAACAACCATCGTTTCTTTTTCCAGCGTGTTGTTAATGCTGAGATCAAGGATAATCGGTTCGAGGAGGGGTTTGACCGGGAGAAAGACATTAGGGAAGAGTACTAAAAAACGAAAAGGGCTACCTTCACAGGCCTGCCCTTCTCTAACCAAAACTTTAACTATGAAAAAATTTACGTGCTACAAATATAGTTACAATTTCTATATCTGCAAGCGTATGTGTTATTTTTCTTTACTATTTTATCTTTTTTAACCTTTCCAGTCTCCATTTTCCTTTATCAGCTGGACCAATCGTTCTACAGCTTCTTCTTCGGGGATATTTTTCAGGACACATTCTTTGCCTTTGTACAAACTGATCCGGTTCTTTCCGGCACCGACATAGCCGTAATCGGCATCCGCCATTTCGCCGGGGCCATTCACGATGCACCCCATGATGCCGATCTTCAAGCCTTTCAGATGTGAAGTGGCCTCCTTGATGTGAGCGATTGTGGTTTGTAGGTCATACAAAGTTCGTCCGCAGCTTGGACAGGAGATATATTCTGTTTTGCTGATGCGGGTACGGGTTGCTTGCAGGATGCCGAACATGCAACTGTCTGTCACCATCGCTTCGCAGCCTTCGTTGTGCAACATGATCCCGTCTCCGAAACCATCTAACAGTAAAGTTCCGAAATCGGCGGCCGATTTCAGTTGTAAAGCTTCGGTATCTGTTTCTCTATAGTCGCGGTGCAAGATAACTGGTACATCGCAACCGGCAATGAGCAGGCGATGCATGGCTGCGCGTTCGGCAGCGATACCGTTCCGGTGATGTGTGCTCAAGACTACGATTACGGAAGTATCCTTTTTCAGGATCTCGATTACGCGGTCGGTCAGATCCCGGTAGGTGAGGCGGATAAATTTCAAGGGGACAGAATAGTCTTTCAGTTCCTCTATTTCCGATGCGATAAAGAAAGGATAGGCGTTCGGACGTCTTTCCAGAAGTGGGCGTCTACTAAAAGACGAAAGTTGTCCGGCAGGTTGTCGGGATCTTCCTTGCCGATGTATATATAGTCCGGCTGGGAAGCATGATCAAACTCGAAATCACCGTTGCTGCGGTCGGAAATGACGACTGGCGGGAAGTTACCCCCGATTCCTTCCGTCACCCGGCTGTGGCGGCGTCCGACTGTTACCGGATCATATCCCGGAGCAGGTGTGGCCTCTAATGGCTCGTGCCCTTCGCGTTCGAGTATGTAATCGACCAACTTACGGGCAACCGGGATTTCTGCCTCCGGATCTTCGCTCAAAGAGACGCGGATCGTATCACCTATGCCATCGGACAATAGGCTCCGATTCCGACGGCACTTTTGATGCGTCCGTCTTCTCCGTCGCCGGCTTCCGTTACACCGAGATGCAACGGGTAGTGCATATCTTCTGATTCCATTGTCCTGACCAACAGACGGACGGTTTTTACCATGACGACCGTGTTCGAGGCTTTGATGGAAATCACGACATCGGGAAAGTCTTCCTCCCGGCAGATACGCAGAAATTCCATGCATGAGGCAACCATGCCTTCGGGAGTGTCGCCGTACCGGCTCATGATCCGGTCGGATAGCGAACCGTGGTTTACGCCAATACGGATGGCGGTTCCGTGTGCTTTACAGATGTTGAGGAATGGTATGAAACGGTCGCGTATCTTTTGCAGCTCTGCAGCATATTCCTCGTCGGTATATTCCAGCAGGTCGAACGTCTTCACTTTGTCCACATAGTTTCCGGGGTTGATGCGCACTTTTTCCACTTCTTCGGCTGCGGCATCGGCCGCACGCGGGTTAAAATGGATGTCGGCGACTAACGGAGTCGTATATCCGGCTTCGTCAAGTTGTTTGCGGATTGCACCTAAATTACGAGCTTCACGTTCTCCCTGGGCGGTGAAACGTACATATTCCGCACCGGCTTCGATCATCCGGATCGCTTGGTGGACGGCTGCATCGGTATCCATTGTGGAGACGTTTGCCATCGACTGGATGCGAATCGGATTATCGCCCCCTAACGGAGTATTCCCTATGTTGACAATAGATGATTTGCGGCGGCGATAGTTAAAAAAATCTTCCATCTTTTTTAGTTGAAAGGTGAAAGTTGAAAGGTGAAAGTTGAAAGGTGAGAGTCAACGAGGGTGGCAAGCGGTATCAACACTTTGCGTTTTTGTTAACTTTCAACTTTCAACTCTCAACTTTCAACTAATTCGTTTTGTATTTGAAGGAAACCTTAGCCAGTTCTTCGTTTGCTTTTACGATCTTCTTTTTAAGGTCTTCCTTATAGGCGGCAAGCTTATCTTGGAGTTGTTCGTCTCCGACGGCAAGCATTTGGACTGCCAGGATACCGGCGTTCAAAGCACCGTTGATACCGACAGTGGCGACCGGAATTCCCGGAGGCATCTGTACGATGGCCAGCAAAGCGTCCATACCGTCGAGTGTCGAATTGATAGGCACGCCGATCACAGGGACTGTCGTCATCGAAGCGATTACACCGCACAGGTGGGCAGCCATGCCGGCAGCCGCAATAATCACTTTGATACCGCGGTCTTTGGCTCCTTTGGCGAATACTTCCACTTCAGCTGGCGTACGATGGGCGGACAAAGCGTGCATTTCGAACGGGATTTCCATCTCGTCAAGCAGTTTAGCCGCTTTTTCCATTACGGGCAGGTCCGAGGTACTGCCCATGATAATGCTTACTACAGGTGTCATTTCGCAATCATTTGTTCGTATTCGGCAGCAGACATCAGTTCATCCAGTTCAGAAGGATCTGAGATAGAAATCTTGATTAACCATCCATTGCCATATACATCTTCATTCACCAATTCAGGTTTGTCATCCAGCTCGGCATTTGCTTCGATCACTTCACCGCTTACCGGCATGAACAGGTCTGAAACGGTCTTTACAGCTTCGATTGTACCGAAAACTTCTTCTTTGGCAACAACTTCGCCTTCTGTCGTGATGTCGACGAAAACGATTTCACCCAGTTCGCCCTGAGCGTAATCGGTAATACCAACGTAAGCTACATTGCCATCTACACGGATCCATTCATGATCTTTTGTGTACTTTAAATCTGCAGGAAAATTCATAATTTTAGTGTTTTTATTAGATGAATAAATAGATATAACTCAAGAATGAGGCTACAAAGGTACATATAAATCCGAGACAAAACCCGGCATATACCTGCATGGAGTATGCTTTTCAGAAAGATACGCGAAGTACCTACCAGCCCTGCTATCAGGATCACGATGATAAAAGCCCAGTAAGGATTTATCAAGTGGATCCGCGCTACCCCCATAATGCCGCCCAACAATCCGCCTATCCCGATCGCATGGGCGCTGATTTTCCAGAAAAAGTTGATGAGCAGTGCCAAGATTAATGCTACACAGGCACCTAATAGCAAGGAGATGAACCAGAACGGCAACATCATTTTATACATATAGAAAGCGCAGACCATGATCGATGTGATAAAGATCAGATACGGAACCACACGTTCATGTCTATCCGACAGTTCCAGATCGACTGCCGCCCCGTTTTTTACCATCATAAAGATGAATGCTCCGGGGATAACCGCGGTAGACAGGAATGTTCCGCCTGCGAGCAACAGCTTCATGGTCGGCGGATAGATTGCCAGATACGTGAAGGTGAGAGCCAGCACGACTCCATACGTCACCATCAGCAACGGATGGAACATACCGGATATGATATTTGAAAATAACCTCATAACGCTTCAAATTTATATTTCTTTTCTGAGCCGTGCAACCGGGATACCCAATTGTTCGCGGTATTTGGCTACCGTACGGCGGGCGATGATATAGCCTTTCTCTTTCAGGATGGAGGCCAGCTCTTCATCGGTAAGCGGTTTGCGCTTGTCTTCTCCGTCGATATGCTCTTTCATGATCTTTTTCACCTCGCGGGTGGAAATTTCTTCGCCGCTGTCGGTTTGCATCGATTCGGAGAAGAAATATTTGAGCGGATAAATACCGAAATTTGTCTGCACGTACTTGCTGTTGCTCACACGCGAGATTGTCGAGATGTCATATCCGGCTCGTTCCGCCACATCTTTGAGGATCATAGGCCGTAAAGTCGCTTCATCACCGGTGAGGAAGAAGTCGCGTTGCAAGAGGATGATCGTTTCCATCGTGCGCTGCAAAGTTTCCTGACGCTGCTTGATGGCATCGATGAACCATTGGGCGGAATCGAGTTTCTGTTTCACAAATTGGACAGCTTCCTTCATTTGGGCTGTCTGGTTCGCTTTGTTACCGGCATAATCCTGAAACATCTCCGCATATTCACGGTTGATGCGCATATCGGGGATTCCCCGGTTGTTCATGCTCAGGATCAGTTCACCACCTGTCGCCTCCACTACAAAATCGGGAATGATCTGGCTCAAAGCTGTTTCCATAGAACCGCCCCAACTGGCACAAGGTTTAGGATCGAGGGTTGTTATCTCACGAATGGCCTTTTTCAGGGCGGCCTCGTCGATATCCAGTCCTCTTATGATCTTGTCGTAATGTTTACGGGTAAACTCTTCGAAAAAATTAGTTAACATCCGGGTTGCCAACTCCGTCTCAGGTGTTTTTTCCCGACGGGCCAACTGGAGAAGAAGGCACTCCTGAAGATTACGGGCGCCGACTCCTGCCGGATCAAAGTCTTGTATGATAGTAAGAACTGTCTCTATTTCTTTTTCCGTCACATCCTGTCCCGCCTGAAACACCAGGTCATCGGCTATGGCGGACAGGTCACGGCGTAGATAGCCGTCATCATCTATGTTTCCGATGATATATTCGGCGATCTTCACCTGCTTCTCCGGCAAATCCCGTAGTCCGAGTTGTTGGAGCAGATATTCGTTCAGGGATTCGCTGACCGAGAAAGGAACATCCTCTTTTTTTTCTGCCCGCTCACTCAACTCACGAAGTTTGTAATCGGGTATGTCGTCCTCACTCATATAGTCACCGAGTGAAAGGTCGGTGTCTGTTTCGTTTCCTCCCTCCATCTCGTTAGATGAAGGCTCCTCGCCACCTTCGTCAGTACGGTCAAAGTCATCCGCAATTTCCTTTCCTTCTTCCAAAGCGGGATTGTCTTCCAGTTCATGCTTCACGCGTTCTTCCAGCTCTATGGCGGGAAGTTCCAGAAGCCGGATCAACTGAATCTGCTGCGGAGAGAGTTTTTGCTGTAACTTTTGTTGTAACTGTTGCTTCAACATAATCAAATTCAATAATGAGAGGACAATCACCGGACCGTCCAATGTTTAGAACATGCAAATATAACTTTTTACACGGAATGACCTCGATATTCAAAATATAATAGTTCTAAAGGAGGATAGATTAAATTATTATTATTAATCGAAAAGGATTAAAAATCAAAACTATTTTCTACTTTTGCGATCAGATAAAGAATCTGATATGACTCTTAAAGCATCGCCATACGATCAGTTGACCCGGGAAGAATTGATACGATTACTGGAAGCCAGAGATAATGAACCTGACAATGCCGAGGTTTGTATATCCTCGGAGACGCCGACAATCAAACGTATTATTTCTGAAGTCCTGGTAATCCTTTTCAACGAAGAAAACAAGCCTATCGAAAAAGCAATGAATTTGTTACTGGACTATTTCAGTGCTGATTGGGGCTACGTTGCCATCTTTGAAGAAGACGGGTTGACGGCCAATTTCACATGTGAAGTGATGAGTACGTGGGTAAAGGCTCCTAAAGATGATCGGAATAAGTTGACATACGATATAATCCCGTGGATTATTGACACCGTCAAAGCCGGACACGATATCGTGTTGGGAGATATTGCCGGTTTACCCGCCGAAGCGGACATCGATAAAATCCTGCTGACCGAACAGCAACTGAAGTCTATGCTGATCATTCCACTTACCTTCCATAATAAAGTACAAGGTTTCATTGGTTTCGATTCGGTCCGGATGAGCCGTTTCTGGACTGCTCCGGAAGTGGAGGATATGCATATCATTGCCGGTATTTTCTCCATCATAATTGAACGCTGGCAAACCAATTATAACCTGGAAGAGTCGAGAAAACGTATCTCCAAGCTGAGCACAAAGTTTCAGCAGTTTTTCAATAATCTGCGATCGGGGTGGAATTATACGATGCGGAAGGTAACTTGATCGATATAACGATGCCGACACCAAAATCTTCGGTAGCTCCCGTGAACAGTTGTTAGGAGTCAACCTGTTCAAGAATCCGGCTGTTCCAGAGAAAATTCTTAATCAGATCAAGAAGAAGAAGGCATTCAGTTTTCCGCTTGCATACGATTTCAATTGTATACGGGATTCCCGCTATTATCATTCCAATATTTCCGATGAAACCAAATATCTGATGGTGAAAGGAATCGGGTTGAACGACCGGGAATTTGGGCATATCGGCTATTTGCTGATCATTTCCGACGAAACGGAAAAACAAGCCAAAGAGGAGCAGACGCAAAACAATTTGGCGATCCTGAAAGCTGTCCTCTTGTCCGGCCATTCCCTTATTGCCGAATATGATATTGAAAAGAAAGAATTGTTTGTCAATCCACTTCTGAACGAAACACCGGAGGATAACAAGCTTTTCAACTATTTGAGAAATAATAAGTATATGACGATCGAAGGTGTACAACAGATTATTCGTTCGACCGATAATGTCAACTTGCTTTTCCAGGTGATAGAAGGGAAGCAGGATCATTGCAGCTTTGAATGTCGTACCGCTATTGAAAACGAAACGATCTGGATTCGTATCAATGCGCAGGCTTATAAGACGAAAGGGAGCAGGCGACAGAACAAAATGATCTGCCATGTTACTAACATCACCGAAGAAAAACTGTTGGAAGAGAAATTGCACCATGCGGAATATGAAACCCGGCAGTCGGAGTTGGAGATACAAAAGGTACGTGAGGCGGATAAGCTGAAATCGGCTTTCCTCGCCAATATGAGCCATGAGATCCGGACGCCGCTTAACGCTATAATCGGCTTTTCCAATATTCTTGCCGAGACTGACGATAAAGAAGAAAAAGAAGAGTTTGTCAAAATAATCAATAAGAATAGTGATTTGCTCCTTCGTCTGATTACTGACATACTTGATTTTTCCAAAATAGAATCGGGCATCTTGGATTACTCGCTTGCCGATACCAGTCTGAAAGAGATCTTTCGTGAGCAGTATCAGGTACACGCGCTGAAAATGCCTGAAAAGGTTTCTTTGATCTGTGACTTCGATGCTCTGCCGGACATTCTCATCCATACCGATCCGAAGCGAGTCACGCAGGTGATTTCGAATTTGATCTCGAACGCGGCCAAATTTACGGAGGAGGGAAGCATAAGTTTTTCTTACCGCATTGTAGAAGGCTATGTCCTGATCGAAGTAATTGATACGGGTATCGGAATATCGCTTCAGCATCAGCAGTCGATCTTCGACCGCTTCGTGAAAATTAACTCGTTCAAGCAGGGAACCGGTTTAGGTCTGACAATCTGCAAAACCATTATCGAAGCTCTTAACGGGACAATCGGTGTCGATTCGAGGCCGGGAGAAGGTGCGCGGTTTTGGTTTACGCTCCCTTACAACGGGTAGCTTCCCGCGTCTGTAGCAGGACAGAAAGGAGAATCAATCCCAATCCGGCATAGAAAGCGAGATTCAACTCTTTCGCCTCGCCGAAAAAAAGCATAGCTAGGATAATACTGTAAACCGGTTCCAGGTTGTAACTCAGATTCACGGTGAATGCGGATACCTGTTTCAATACTTGTATCTGTAAGAGGTACAGCCCGATTGTGCAAACCAGCGAAAGCAACAACAGGTAGAGGAAATTGGTCATTCCCGGTAGGATCGTCTCCACCGGAAAGAAATGCAGATAGAACGGTAGCAGACAGGTCAGTCCTAAGAAACCGCCAATCATTTCGTAAAACAACATCATGCTGGAAGCATGCCGTACTCCCACTTTCTTGTTTGTAATGGTGAAAAGAGCTGCCAGTGCCGAAGATATCACACCGATGATAATTCCTGTCCGATAACGGGTGTCGAACTGGAAGATTAAAACGATACCGCATACAGTCACCAGACTGAACAAGAGTTCTTTTACCGATATCCGCCTTCCAATAATCAGAGGTTCCAATAAGGCTGTGAAGAAGCCGACCAGTGAAAAGCAGACTACCCCGATCGAAACATTTGCCGCCTTGATACTTCCATAGAAGAATACCCAGTGAAGCCCTAACAGCAGCCCGGTTCCCGCTATTTTCAACACTTCGCGAAAGGAAGTCCGCTTTAATTTTCCACTTCCCCAAAGGATTATTAAAAAGCATAATTGCTGCAAAAAGCATGCGGTACCAAACGAGTAATCCTTCATTCAGTGTAATTAATTTTCCGAACAAGCCGGTAAAACCAGCTAAGATAATGGAAATATGCAGTTTTATAAAAGCCTCTTTCATATCCTCCCTGTTTTTTATCGGCTGCAAAGGTAATGTTTCATCTTTTACCATCCGGTGAAAATTTATTTTCTCTTGCGGGAAAATAAATTTTCATGGGAGTGAAACAATATTTTCATGGGTATGGAATTCTTGTTCCTTCATATGAAAATATTCCGTTGTTGCAGATCAATACCGGAAACTGCCGCCTCCGAGGAATTCACGCAAAAGGGAAGTGCCTGGAAGCCCGACATCGGGAATGTAATTGAAGTAGCGGAGGAAACGGAGCAGACGATATGCTTCGGCATTCTCCGGATCACATTCGCGCACTTCGCCCAGGATCGGTTCGGCTTCCTTGCGCAGGGCGGCCAGCTCATACAACATGGCGCTATTGAACATCGCATCCGCGTTCTCCTGATACGGGAATATCCATTTGTCCTCACCCCGGCGTACGCTGGGCCAGCGTGCGATCGTGTCGCGTGCGGAATATCCGCGGAACCGATAATCACGGATGATGCGGCGTAAGAGGCGATTGTCGGTTGTCGGAATCCAGTTATGGTTGTCCAGCGAGATGGAAGTCAGTACGGATACATAGATCCGGTATTTGTAGCGATCTTCAATCATGGAGTCAGTTCGGGGTTCAGGGCATGGATGCCTTCTATCACCAGGACGGAGTTTTTCTGCATCTTCAGTTTCTTCCCTTTGAAAACGCGGCGGCCTGTTTCAAAATCGAAGCTCGGCACTTCGATCTCTTCGCCTGAAAGGAGTTTCTGCAATTCACTGTTGAAATAAGGCAGGTCGAGCGCATACAGCGATTCGAAATCATATTCGCCGGATTCGTCCTTCGGCGTATCTTCACGGTTCAGGAAATAATCGTCCAGTGAAAGTCCGACCGGATGGATCAAATTTGTAATCAACTGAATCTCCAACCGTTTGCAGAAAGTTGTTTTTCCCGAAGAAGACGGACCGGAAATCAATACGATACGGATACCGCTATCGTAGCGGGCGGCAATCTCCTCTGCGATCTTGGCTACCTGTTTTTCCTGCATGGCTTCGGAAACCATAATGACCTCGGATGCCATATCCTTCTCTATCGCCCGGTTCAGGTCTCCGACGTTATCCAATCCGACCGTGCGTTGTAGCGTCAGATGTTCCTTATAAACTTGAAACATTTTATCTTGGCGGATGACCGGTTCCAACTCTGTCGGATTCGTCCTTTGGGGTACGCGCAGCAATACGCCGTCGAAATAAGGAACCAGGTCGAAATGCTGTATATAGCCGGTGGAAGGAGTCAGGCAGCCATAGAAATAATTGATATAGCCGTCCAGTTCGTAATAAGACGTATAAGGCATACCGGCGCTTTCGATCAGACGGGCCTTGTCGTTCATGCCCCTTTCACGGAACAAGACTGCTGCATCGACCGTGCGGATCGTTTTCAAATGGAAAGGAAGGTCTGCGTCGATGATTTCACGCATCCGCTTCTTGATTTTGCCAATCGTTTCTTCGTCTATGTCTTTGCCGTTGTGGATAACGCAATAATAGCCTTTCGAGATGGGATGTTCCAGGTTCAGAGTTGCCGAAGGGAGTACATCGTTCACTGCTTTCGAGAAAATATGACAGAGGGAACGGACATATGTCCGCATCCCTGAAAGTCCGGAATAGTCGACATATTCAACATCTTTCGGATGCCAGCAACGGAAGGTAAGCCCTTCTGTTTTGTTATTTACCTGCGCATTCATCGGGCGTAACCGGAGGGGTGCGCCAACCAGTGAATAGATGTCCAACAGCGAGGAGCCGATCGGCACCTCTTTATAAGTATTGTTATTTTTGCAATAAATTGTAATAGTTTCAGACATGGTATCTCAGTTATTATTTATACTTTTGTCCCCTAAAGTTAGGAATATTAATCGGATATACATCCACTTAAACGTATTTTAAATGGACTATTCATTTTTTGATTTTCTACGCCTTATAGGTTCCTTAGGTTTGTTCCTGTATGGTATGAAGATCATGAGCGAAGGTCTGCAGAAATTTGCGGGAGACAGTCTGCGCAGGATTCTGACGGCCATGACGACGAACAGGGTTACCGGAGTGCTTACCGGGGTTTTAATTACAGCCCTGATTCAATCATCATCCGCCACTACAGTCATGGTGGTCAGTTTCGTAAACGCCGGTCTGCTCACTCTTACCCAATCTATCGGAGTCATAATGGGAGCCAATATCGGTACGACCGTTACCGCCTGGTTGATCTCGGCTCTCGGGTTCAAAGTTGACATTGCGGCTTTTGCCCTTCCTCTACTCGCATTCGGTATTCCACTCCTGTTTTCCGGGAAAAGTTCACGTAAATCGGTCGGAGAGTTCATTTTCGGTTTCTCTTTCCTTTTTATGGGACTTCAGGCCTTAAAAGCCAATGCACCGGATCTTGGAGCCAATCCGGAGATGCTTGCCTTTGTACAGAATTATACTGACATGGGATTCTTGTCCATCATCCTGTTTCTGTTCATCGGAGCTATCCTGACAATGATCGTGCAGGCTTCTGCCGCGACGATGGCTATCACGTTGATTATGTGTGCTAACGGATGGATTGATTATCATCTGGGAGTCGCGCTTGTGCTGGGTGAAAACATCGGTACGACGATTACCGCTAATTTGGCCGCCTTGACTGGCAATACGCAATCCCGGCGGGCTGCTTTGGCGCATCTCGTCTTCAATATATTCGGCGTTATGTGGGTCTTGGTTTTGTTTTATCCGTTTACGGCTGCCGTATCTTGGTTCGTCACCGATGTCATGAATATATCTGATCCAGCAGTGGCTGTTTCTTTCAAATTGGCTGCTTTCCATACGGCTTTCAATATCAGCAATACCTTTATAATGATTTGGTTTGTCGGGCTGATCGAGAAGACGGTTTGCTTCCTTATCAAAGGAAAGAAAGACGAGGACGAGGAATATCGTTTACGTTATATTACGGGGGGTATGCTGTCGACAGCCGAACTTTCGATCTTGCAGGCACATAAGGAGATCACGCTGTTTGCCGAGCGTACAGGCCGTATGCTGGATATGGTGAAAGCGCTGTTCTACGAGAAGAATGAGGATGCTTTCTTGAAAATTTATAGCCGTGTCGAGAAATACGAAAGTATCAGTGACCGGATGGAGATCGAGATTGCCAATTATTTGACTTGCGTGGCGGAAGGTCGCTTGAGTTCGGAAGGTAAGGAAGAAATCCGTATCATGCTGCGTGCCGTATCGGAGATCGAGAGTATAGCGGACTCTTGCAATAACATGGCGAGAAGCATCAAACGTCGTAACGAGTTTAAATCGATATTCACAGACGAGCAGAATCACAATGTGGACCAGATGTTGGCACTTACGGAGAAGGCTTTGCATCGTATGATTGAGATTCTGAAGAAGTCGGAGCTTGTACGCGACGATGTCAATCCGTCTTATAATATCGAAAATGAAATAAACAATTACCGCAATCAGTTGAAGATCCACAATGTAGAAAATATCAACAATAAGAAATACCAGTATCAGGACGGTGTCTACTACATGGATATCATTGGTGAAGCTGAGAAGTTAGGCGACTATGTGCTGAATGTGGTACAAGCAGTTATTGAGAAGAAGATTTAAGAAAATATGAGTCTGATGACGCAGATATAATTTTATTTATTTGAATCTGCGTCTATCAGACTTGTGTGAATCACAGTGTCACACCGGATTTGAAGATTGCGATCTCTCTGTAACCGTTCTTTTCATTGTTAGTCGGGTTGCCACTTGCGATATCGATGATAAACTGGATAAAACATTCACAAAGTTCCTCCATGCTTTTGCCCTCCAAAAGGGAGCCGGCATTGAAGTCGATCCAGTTCGGTTTGCGGGCATTTAGATTACTGTTGGTCGAAACTTTGACTGTCGGAACAAATGTGCCGAACGGAGTTCCTCTTCCGGTTGTGAACAAAACCAGATGACAGCCGGATGAAGCAAGAGCTGTACTGGCTACGAGATCGTTCCCGGGGGCACTCAACAAATTCAGTCCCTTTGTTTTTAGCTGTTCACCGTAAAGCATCACGTCTCGGACAGCCGATGTTCCGGCTTTTTGCGTGCAACCCAGGGATTTCTCTTCCAGGGTGGAAATGCCTCCTGCCTTATTACCCGGAGAAGGGTTTTCGTAAATCGGCTGTTTGTTCTCTATAAAGTAGGATTTGAAGTCGTTAATCAGATGAACGGTCTTCTCAAAGACAGCTTTCGATTCGCTCCGGTTCATCAGGATCGTCTCGGCGCCAAACATTTCTGGAACTTCTGTCAGGACGGTTGTCCCTCCCTGGGCTACCAGAAAGTCGGAAAAGACACCTAACAGCGGATTGGCCGTAATACCGGAAAATCCATCCGATCCTCCGCATTTCAATCCTACACGCAATTCATTTAAAGGAATATCTGTCCGCTGATCCTGCGAAGCAATCGCATAGAGTTCTCGTAACAGTGCCATTCCCGTTTCCAGTTCATCGTCCACCTTTTGCGTTTCCATAAAGCGGATACGTTCCGTATCGTAATCGCCAAGTATTTCACGGAAAGCGCCGACCTGGTTGTTTTCGCAACCTAACCCGACAACGAGAACTGCACCGGCATTCGGATGCAGAACCATATCCCGTAAAATCTTCCGGGTATTCTCATGATCGTCTCCCAGTTGGGAACAGCCATAATTATGAGGGAATGCGACGATCGCATCGACTCCGGCGCCCTGTGTCTCCTGTTGTAACCGATCTGTCAATCGATGTGTGATACCGTTGACGCAACCGACGGTCGGAATCACCCATATCTCATTCCGGATTCCCACTTCTCCATTCTTGCGGCGATATCCTTTAAAGGAAAGCGGCTTTCCGGATGACTGTTCCGGAGTAGGTTGCGGATTGAATTCATATTCCCGTAACCCTTCCAGATTGGTCTTGATATTCTTTTCATTCACCCAGCTTCCGGCAGTTATCGCTTTACGGGCATGTCCGATGGGAGCGCCATATTTAATTATATAGTCTCCCTCTTTAAAATCCTGCAAGGCTACTTTGTGTCCTGCCGGGATATCCTGCAGGACGATGATCGTTTTACCGTTGATATCCAAAGATGTACCGGCCTGTAAATCCTTTACGGCGACGATGACATTGTCTGCCGGATTTATTTGTATATAAGTCCGCATCAGCAAATTTCTTTAACGACATTAAGCATTCCTTTTTCTTCAATGGCATCCAGGAAACCTTTTACCATACTGGTTAATCCAGGAATGCGGTTCAAGTCTTCTCCCCAAATGGAAGTCGCTGCCAATACGCCTTCGGCGACTTGACCGGTCGAGCCAGTAGCCCAAAGGTCTTGCAATAGTTGAAGAATCTCGGTGGAATCATTCGGTTCGGATTTTGCTCCATCGGTACGGACATATCCTTTATAATAGGTAATAATAGCTGCCAGACCTAACACCAGTCCTTTGGGCAACTCGCCTTTCCGTTCCAGGTAAATTTTCAAGCCCGGCAGGTCACGTGTTTCATATTTAGGAAATGAGTTCAGCATGATCGAGACAACCGAATGATCGACGAACGGATTGTTAAAACGTTCCATGACGTCATTGCCGAACTGTACCAATTCTTCTTTCGGCAGATTCAGCGTTTCCAGCAATTCCCCGAACATCACTTTGTGGATGTATTTCCCTAAAATGTCGTGTTGGCAGGCATCCCGCACGATATTCACTCCGGAAAGCCAAGAGACAGGCGCTAAAACAGTATGAGGACCGTTCAAAAGGGTCACTTTCCGCTGGTGGTAAGGTTCCTCGCTCGGAACAAACAGTACATTCAAGCCAGCTTTGTCTGCCGGAAACTCTTTGGCGACCGATTCGGGCGCTTCGATTACCCATAAATGGAATATTTCCGCCTGTACGACTAAATTGTCGTTATATTGCAGTTTCTCTTTAATTGAATCGATCTCTTTACGTGGAAATCCCGGGACAATACGGTCGACCAGCGTCGCATATACACCGCAGCATTCCGTAAACCAGGTTTTGAAATCTTCTCCTAATTGCCACAAATCGATATACTGGTAAATGGTCTCTTTCAGTTTATGCCCGTTCAGGAAGATCAATTCGCACGGAAAGATGAGCAAGCCTTTGTCTTTTTCTCCGTTAAATGTTTTGTAGCGGTGATAAAGCAATTGCGTCAGCTTGCCCGGATAAGAAGAAGCAGGCGCGTCCTCCAACTTGCAAGCCGGATCGAAGGTGATTCCTGCTTCCGTCGTATTTGAAATGACGAAGCGCATTTCCGGCTGTTCCGCCAGTTTCATGAATGCGGAAAAATCCACATAAGGATTCAACGCGCGGCTTATCACATCGATCCGGGTAAGGCTGTCGACCTTCTTGCCTTTGTCCAATCCCTGAAGATTGACATGGTACAAGCAATCCTGTGCGTTCAACATGTCGACCATTCCCCGGTCGATAGGCTGGACCACCACAACGCTGCTGTTAAAATCCACTTTTTCATTCATCTTCTGGATAATCCAATCCACGAATGCCCGGAGGAAATTGCCTTCGCCGAACTGGATAATCCGTTCCGGATACAGCATTTTGCCGGCAGTTTTTTCATTCAATTCTTTCATCTTACTATTCATTTAAAATCTGTTCATTAATGGCAATCAAAGCCGATTATATAAATTCGGCGCCTAATTTAAAAGAAATCTCGGATTTATTTAGTATATTTGCATAAAACTTATCCGTAACTGGCAAGAACAGTCTTTTTTATACCATGAAACATTTTCTTATTAACGCATCTATTTTATTATCACTTTTAATTATGACAACATCCTGCTCACCAAAGGTCGAAATGATTCCAGCAGAGTTGGCTTATCAGGCTGAAGCGACTACTGGAGAAGGTTCTATCTGGCATCCCGAGCGTCACACTTTGTTTTGGGTGGACATCGAAGGGCAAACATTATACGAATATCATCCCGATACAAAAGAATGTAGTTCCTGGAAGTTCGATCGTATGGTATCGACGGTGGTTCCCGAAACGGACAGTACGGTTATCATAGCCTTGCAAAATGAAATTGTGCGGGTAAACCTGCATGACGGCCATACCACTTCCATTGCTCCGATACCTGACGAAAACGGTAAAGTGCGTTGTAACGACGGTAAATGTGATCCTGCCGGACATTTGTGGGTAGGGACGATGGGATTTGGTGCACCTAAAGGTGCCGGGACCTTGTACACTGTTTCGCCTGCCGGAACTGTCACCACGAAATTGAAAAAGGTCACGATTTCAAACGGGATTGTCTGGTCGTCCAATAAGAAGTTTATGTATTATAACGACACGCCGACCGGTAAGATAGCCCGCTACCGCTACGATGCCGACAACGGAGATATCTTGTTCGACGGTATAGCCGTTACCTTGCCCGACGGGACGGGAGCACCCGATGGTATGGCGATTGATAGCGACGATCACCTTTGGGTAGCCCAATGGGGAGGATATGGTGTTTATTGCTACAATCTACACGGGAGAATTGCTGGCGAAAGTAGAGGTCCCGGCACCTAATGTCGCTTCTTGCGCTTTCGGAGGCAATAAAATGGATACGCTTTACATAACAACGGCTCGTGCAGGCTTGTCCGAGGAACAACTCCGGGAATACCCCTTAAGTGGCAGTGTATTTTGTTGCAAACCGGGTATTAAAGGTGTAAGGGCCAACTGTTTCGGGGAATAAATCTCCCGAAGATTATTTATCACAAATGTAAACAGCTTCTCAAAATTTATTGTTTACTTTGTAAAACATTGAAAAAGATATATGACTAAGAGTAAATCTGAAAAGAAAAGTAATAAACCGGGGAAGAAGAAAAGCAATTCCAAAGGCGAAAACAAACGGATGAAAAAAGAGGCTATGATCAATGCCATCATCAACGTTTTCAAGTCTTCTCCCAAAGAACCTTTTAACTATCGACAAATCAGCAGTATGATAGGAGTAACCAATCAGGTGCAGAAGTTGCAGGTGGTGGATATCCTGTATGCTCTTTCTTCCGACAACTTCATTTCCGAAATAGACAGGGGACGTTACCGTTATAATAATTGGGGAACGACTGCTATCGGAACCTTTATGCGCCGTCAGAATGGCAAAAACTCTTTTATTCCCGAAGATGGGGGGACGCCGATTTTTGTGGCAGAGCGAAACTCCGCACATGCGCTTAACGGTGATAAGGTAAAAATACAGCTTCATGCCAAGAGAAAAGGGGCTGACCCGGAAGGCGAGGTTATCGAGATACTGGAAAGTGAGCGACGATTGATTACCGGTAAACTACAGGTGACCAAAGGATTTGCGTTCCTGATAACGGAAGACAAAACGCTCGCAAACGATATCTTTATCCCAAAAGACAAGTTGAAAGGCGGCAAGACTGGCGACAAAGCGATCGTCCGTATTACCGAATGGCCGGAGGAAGCCAAGAACCCGCTAGGTGAGGTGGTAGATATTTTGGGTACCGCCGGTGAAAACAATGCGGAGATGAACGCTATTCTGGCAGAGTTCAACCTTCCGTATAAATATCCGGTCAATGTAGAGAAGGCTGCGGAAAAGATATCGGAAGCAATTCCCGAAGAGGAAATTGCCAAGCGTGAGGATTTCCGTGGCATCACGACTTTTACGATTGACCCGAAAGATGCTAAGGACTTCGATGATGCCCTTTCCGCTCGTAAGTTGGATAATGGCAATTGGGAAGTAGGCGTTCATATTGCCGATGTGACCTACTATGTCAAACCTGAAAGTCTGATAGACCGGGAAGCTTTCAGTCGTGCGACATCTGTTTATCTCGTGGACCGCACTATCCCGATGTTACCGGAACGTCTGTGCAATCAGATCTGTTCGCTCCGTCCGGATGAAGAAAAACTTTGTTTTTCCGCAGTTTTCGAGTTGAATAAGGATGCCGAAGTCCAACAATCCCATATCACCCGTACCATTATCAAGAGCGACCGTCGCTTCACTTATGAAGAAGCTCAGGTTGTCATCGAGACAGGAGAAGGCGATTATAAAGAAGAAATCTTGATGCTTAACAGTATGGCGCAAAAATTGCGTGACCGTCGCTTTAAGGACGGGGCAATCGCTTTCGACCGTTACGAAGTCAAATTCGACATAGACGAGAACGGTAAACCGTTAGGAACCTACATCAAAGAATCGAAGGAAGCTAATAAACTGATTGAAGAATTCATGCTGCTGGCCAACCGTACGGTAGCCGAGTTTGTCGGAAAGAGCAAGAATAGGACAAAGAAAACGTTTGTCTATCGTATTCATGAACAGCCGGATCCTGAAAAATTGAGGGACTTCTCCGCATTCATCAGCCGCTTCGGTTACAAGATGCGTACGGAAGGGACGAAAACGGATATATCCAAAGGTATCAACAAGTTGTTGGATAACGTACAGGGTAAACCAGAAGAAAATCTGGTGGAGACGCTGGCTATCCGTTCCATGCAGAAAGCTCATTATACGACGGATAATATCGGTCATTATGGGTTAGCAATGGACTATTATACACACTTCACTTCTCCTATCCGCCGTTATCCGGATATGATGGTACATCGTTTGCTGGAACGCTATCTGGCAGGTGGCCGTAGTGTGATAAAGAGCAAGTATGAGGAGTATTGCAAACATTGCTCTGAGATGGAAATAGTGGCTTCAAATGCCGAACGTTCTTCCATCAAGTACAAACAGGTCGAGTTTATGAAAGATAAACTGGGACAGGTATTCGATGGTGTCGTATCCGGTGTCACCGAATGGGGTTTGTACGTGGAGCTGAATGAAAACAAATGTGAGGGGCTTGTTCCGATCCGTGATCTCGATGATGACTTCTATGAGTTTGACGACAAGAACTATTGTCTGCTTGGTCGTAGAACGAAACGTACTTACCAATTAGGAGATGCCATCACGGTAAAAGTAGCACAAGCTAACCTGGAGAGGAAACAGCTGGACTTTGCACTGGTTTAAACAATTGACAATTGACAATTAGTTCGGCCTTTGGTCGATTGTTCTATCTCTAAAATTGTCAATTGTCAATTCCAAAAGAGAAGTCCTGTCACTCCACAGGCAATCAATCCTAATCCCAAAAGAGCATAGAAAATACGGGCGCTTTGCGCCCCAGCCACTTGACGAATGTCATGGCTCCACTGGTTTGGAAATACCAGTCGAGATTCAGGATTGCAGCGACAATCGAGAATATCCCTAATGCGATAAAGAGTGTCAGGATAAAATATTCGGTAGGTTCCATCTTATTTCACTTCTACGGTGCGGGAACCGTCCAGGTTTTCTGTAATGGCAACTTCCACAACGTCACCCGGCAATAATTCTTCGATCTTTTCCGGCCATTCGATAAAGCAGAGAGCACCGCTATAGAAATAGTCTTCCGTGCCTATATCTTCCGCTTCGCTTAATTTGTTGATGCGGTAGAAGTCAAAATGATAGATCAGTTCACCGGTTTCTCCGCTACGATATTCGTTGATAATGGCGAACGTCGGGCTGTTGATGACATCTTCCACGCCTAACTCTTCGCAGATAGCCTTGATGAAAGTGGTCTTCCCGGCTCCCATATCGCCCCGGAAAGCGAAAACGGTACGGTCGTCCATCCCGGCAATAAACTCTTTGGCTGCTTGGCGGATCGTATCTAAACTTTCGATTTTAATTGTATGCATAACTTTAATAATTGGCAATTGACAATTGACAATAGACAATTCAGTGAGAAAGAGAATTGGTAATTGACAGCCGGCAATTGAAGTTTTCGATTGCAAAGTTAAAACAATTGTCAATTGTCAATTGTCAATTGACAATTATTTTGCGGTTGCTAATTATTTTACTGTCATAGTAATGAAAGGAATCAGCATTTCTTCCATCGAAATACCACCGTGTTGGAATGTATTCTTATAATAGGAAACATAATAATTATAGTTGTTCGGATAAGCAAAGAAATCATTGTTCATCGCAAAGATGTATTTGCTGCTCAGGTTCGGGGAAGGTAACCCTGCCTTGTCGGGAAAACGGATGTCAAATACTTCTTTCGGATTATAATTCAAGTTTTTGCCAACCTTGTAGCGCAGGTTGGTATTTGTATTCTTATCGCCTATTACTTTCTGCGGGTTATCGACACGGATAGTACCGTGGTCGGTCGTAACGATCACTTTATATCCTTTTCCGGCAATACGCTTGAAAAGTTCCAGCGTGCCCGAATGCTGGAACCAGGAACGTGTCAGGCTGCGATAGGCAGCTTCGCTCTGGGCCAGTTCGCGGATCATCTTGTTTTCGGTACGGGCATGGGAAAGCATATCGACAAAGTTCAGTACCACCACATTCAACTGGTTATGAAGCAGGGAAGGGACGATATTCAGCAACTTGTCATTATATTGCGAATCATGCACCTTGTGATAGGAGAAGGTATATTTCTTACGAAACCGCTCGATCTGCGTCCGGATAAGCGGTGCTTCGTTCAGGTTTTTCCCCTCCTCGCTATCCTCGTCCACCCAAAGTTCCGGAAACATCTTTTCGATCTGCAAAGGCATCAGCCCTGAGAAGATCGAGTTGCGGGCATACTGTGTGGCAGTCGGAAGGATACTGTAGTATAGGCTTTCGTCGAACGTATAGTATTCGGCAAGCAGATCCTTTACTTCGCGCCACTGATCGAGACGGAAGTTGTCGATCAGGATGAAAAAGACCTTATCTCCGTTGTCGAGCATCGGGAATACTTTCTTTTTGAATAAATCCGGGCTCATCAACGGGCGGATTCCGGGGTTCTGAATCCAGTCCACGTAATTCTTTTTGACAAATTTGCCGAATGCACTGTTCGCCTCCTGTTTCTGCATGCGTAGCAGGTCGGTCATCGGAACCTGACTGTTTTCCAGTTCTATTTCCCAATAGACGAGTTTCTTGTAAACCTCCATCCAGTCGTCGGTTGTCAGCGAGTCGTTGATCTGCATGCCGATACGCCCGAACTCTTGCTGATAGCCGACAGTTGTCGTCTCGGATATAATTACATTCTTATGAACATTCTTTTTGATAGACAAGAGTAACTGATTCGGATTGACCGGTTTGATCAGGTAATCGGCGATCTTGTTACCGATAGCCTGGTTCATGATGCTTTCTTCTTCGCTCTTGGTAACCATGACGACAGGGACATCGGGATTGATCGCCTTGATCTGTGCCAATGTTTCCAATCCGGTCAGCCCCGGCATATTCTCGTCCAGGAAAATAATGTCGAACGACTCTTCCTTACAGCATTCGATGGCGTCCTGCCCACTGATTACCGGAATCACTTCATATCCCTTATCCTGCAGGAAAAGGATGTGGGCTTTAACAAATCTATCTCATCGTCTGCCCAAAGCACTCTGTCTTTCTTTGCTGCCATAGTTTTATCTTTCTTTTTTGAAGATGAACAAACAGGTTCATCCCTACAAATGTATGATATTATAACGACATACCCCTTTATTTTGTATGTTCTTCTCTCATTTTTTAGTCTCTTTTGTATTACCTTTGTATAATATAAACGAGTTAACTGTACACGTATGAGACTATCCGTATTTGCCCTGATCTGTCTGTCTCTTACCGCATGTGGCATTTGGAAAAAAGGGTATGAAAGAATATCCTTCAGCCAGGAATGGGACTTTGTTTTGGGCGGAGGACAAACAGATGCTTTCATATCCGAAGGCGATACACTGTGTGAGGGCATGGATGGATATCGAAAACAATTCAAGTTGCCCGAAAAAGACAAAGGAAAAGTGATCTGTCTGGATTTTGAAAGAGCGACCCTGAATCGTAAGATCTGGCTGAACGGACATTGGTTATGTCCTCGTCCTGACGGGAATGCCTCGTCTCGTTTTGTCCTAACACCGTTTCTGAATTATGGCAAGAAAGAAAATATATTATTTGTTCAAACAGACAGTTGCGCACAATTTAACTCTCACCGGGATTCGGATTCTGATATCGGCCGGAATGTATGGCTGGTGAAAGCCGGACAGGTTCATGTGGATAATTGGGGAACGAACATCACTATCCCGGTCATTAATGCGGACAAGAGTACGGTCGAAATTGAAACACCCTTGAAGAATGAAGCCTCTGACGTAATCGTGGAAGTTTCTACCCGGATACAGGATCGGGAAGGGAAAGTTCTCTATCAGATATCCTCTCCGGCAGAGATCGCAGCTGGAGGGAAGAAGGTCGTTATACATACGATAGAAATGTTTTATCCGGAACGATGGAGTGTCCGAAATCCTTATCTATACACTGCTATAGTAGAAGTGAAAGTTGATAATGAATTGATAGATAGCCATCAAACTACATTCAGCATGCATTCGCTCGATAGTATATGAATTTTTCTTGAATTTTTTCTCGAAAAAGTTTGCAGATTAAAAAAGATACCCTATATTTGCATCATAAATTTTTTCATAGTTAAGGTTTTGGTTAATAAGAAAGGATTGCCTGTGAGGGTGATCCTTTTTGCTTTTATAATGAGTCTATTCTAAATGAACCTGCAAAGTTATCGTGCTCATCTTCCGCTCGAAGTGACAGAAGCTGTCCGGGTGAGCTAAGCCTGTTGAGCGATGAACGTTCGTTTTATAAGCATAATTTAAAGAATAATGGAACTTCCAAGAGATGGTAATCAGGGATATTTGTGTAAATTTGCCCGGAAATAAAAGAGTTTATGGAAGTAAAGATCATAAATAAGTCACACCATCCGCTGCCGGGATACGCGACTCCGCTGTCGGCAGGAATGGATATCCGTGCAAATCTGACGGAACCGGTAGTTTTGAACCCCCTTGAACGGAAACTGATTCCGACCGGATTATATATCGCATTGCCGGAAGGCTATGAGGCACAGATGCGCCCCCGTAGCGGTCTGGCATTGAAGCATGGCATTACATTGCTGAACACTCCGGGTACTATCGATGCGGACTATCGCGGCGAGATCGGTATAATCCTGATAAATCTCTCATCCGAACCTTTTACCGTCAATGACGGAGAGCGGATTTGCCAGATGGTGATCACGACTCATAGCCAGGTCGCTTGGCAGCTGGTGGAAGCGCTGGACGACACCGAACGGGGTGCTGGCGGCTTCGGTCACACAGGGAAATAATTCTGAATTGACAATTAATAATTGATAATTGACAATTATGAGGAAAATGCTAAAGTTGCTGTTTTCGATATTGTTCCTATTCCCTTTGATGGGATGTCCGCTGTCGTTGAGGGCGCAGGGACAGGAGGCGGATCAGCGGAAATTCGATTACTTCTTCTACGAAGGGCTGAACTTGAAGACTGCCGGAAAATTCGATGCCGCTTATGATGCCTTTAACCATTGTCTGGCGATCGACTCGACTGCTTCGGCCGTCTTATACGAACTTTCTTCGTTTTATGCCCAGCTGAACCGTCCGGAAAAGTCGTTGGAGATGTTGAGACGTGCAGTGGCTTACAGTTCCGATAATTTTACCTATAGACTGGCGTTGGCGACCATGAGCCGCAACCTTGGTATGTTCGGCGAGGCGGCGGAAGAGTATGAGAAGCTTGTAAAAGATTATCCCGGAAAACCGGAGTTGAACTATTACCTGGCGGATGCGCTTACACAGGAAGGCGAAATCGGGAAGGCGATCGATGCTTATGACGCCCTCGAATCGTCCATCGGTATGAATGAAGCGCTTTCAATGCAGAAATATAAGTTGTATAACGCGTTGGAGCAGACCGAAAATGCGTTCAAAGAGGTGGAAAAGCTTGCCGACAAGTTCCCGATGGAATCCCGCTATCAGATAATTCTGGGTGATCTTCACCTGGAAAAGAATGATACGGTCAAAGCACTGAAATATTATCAGAAAGCGCACGAAATCGATCCGGGAAGTCCTTATTACATTGTCTCCATGGCGAACTATTATGAAGCTGTTGGTAATAAGGACGCTGCCGAGACGCAGATACGCAATGCATTGGTGAATGAAAAGCTGGATGTCGATACGAAAGTCGGTATCCTGTCCCGCTATATTCTCAAATTGCAGCAGACGAAGAAAGGGACCGAGAGCGCGAATGCCCTTTTCCTGACATTGCTGGAACAACATCCGGAAGATATCGATCTGAAACAGATGTACGGTAGTTTGCTGATTACGCAGGGAAAGACAGACGAAGCCCGTTTCCAGTTTCAGCTGATTACCGAGATGGAGCCTTCGAATGCTGCTGCCTGGCAACAACTCCTGAATCTGGCGTTGAAGTCGGAAGACATCCCCGAAGTGATCCGTATTTGTACCCGTTGCCAGGAGCTTTTCCCCGATGCACCGGAGTATTACTTTTATCTTGGGATCGCTTATTTCCAGCAGGAAAAGTATCAGGATGCACTGGATACTTACAAAGCCGGCCTGGAGATTATTCCAGAGACGAACGTCGGGTTGAAGTCTGATTTTTATGGGCAGATAGGCGATATTTACTATCAGATCAAGAATATGCCGGAAGCTACAAGGCATATGACGAAGCTTTGAAATATAATGATAAGAATGTGGTCGTCCTCAATAATTATGCCTATTTTCTTTCACTGGAAAAGAAAGACCTGAAAAAGGCGGAGCGGATGAGCGCGTTGGCGGTCAAACTGGAACCGAACAATTCGACTTATCTTGATACCTATGCTTGGATATTCTTTGTACAAGGAAACTATACGCTTGCCAAGATATACATAGAGAGCGCTCTTGCCAACGATACGACCAAAAGTTCCGAACTGGTGGACCATTACGGCGATATCCTCTTTATGAGCGGTGATAAGGAAAAAGCGCTTGAACAGTGGAAGAAGGCGAAGGAGATGGGAAAAGAAAGTGAGGTACTGGATCGCAAGATCGCAGAAGGAACCTATATAGAAGAGGAGGTCAAGAATGAATAAGATAAGCTTTGCCTTTGTGCTGGCCTTTTTTATCGCCCTGTCGTTCACAGGCTGCAAATCGACCAAGAAAGTCGGTACGGTCGAAGCAGGCGGAGCGAAAGCGCATAACGAGTTCTTTGCGCTTATGCAGGAGCAGGCGTTTAAGTATGAAACCCTGACCGCACGCCTGAACGTAGACTTGAACCTGCCGGGTAACAATATGAGTTCTCGTGTTGACCTGAAGATGGTAAAAGACAGCGCTTTCCAGTTGTCCGTACAACCTTTTTTAGGTATTGAGGTTTTCCGCGCCGAGATCAGTGTGGATAGCGTAAAAGTGATCGACCGCATGAACAAGCGCTATGTAGCCGATAATTATGCCAACCTAAAAGGGCAGACGCCGATTGAGTTCAATTTTTATAATCTGCAGGCGCTTTTCACCAATCATCTGTTCCTTCCTGGACAGCAAGGGATCAGCCGAAGCAGTATAGTCGTTTTAAGTTGAAGCAGGACGGACCCACAGCCGAAATACAGGTAAAGGATGTGATGGGACTATTGTACACTTTTATGGCGGATGGAGAGGAGAAGATTCTCTCAACCTGTATTGCCGAACCTTCAGACCGTTACGCCCTGCAATGGGACTATGCCGATTTTCGCTTGGCAGACGGACAGCCATTCCCGATGAAAATGGATGTGCAGGTGATGAAGGAGGGCGCTTCGCAAGGAGGAATTACACTGTATTTCTCCCGTATGCAGACGGATGTCCCGGTGAAAATGGATTTTTCCATTCCTGCCAAATATAAACGTATCACATTGTCTCAGATCATCAAATCGTTGAGTAGTAGTAAGATGTAAGATGAGATATCTCTGGTTCGTCATATTCGTGCTGTCGATCGGTTCTGTTTTCGCACAGAACTCGGCAAGAGTGCGCGAACTCGAAAAACAGCGTAAAGCCGCACTTGCCGAGATCGAGATGACCAGCCAGTTATTGGACGAGACGCGGCAGACGGCACGTAACTCTCTAAACCGGCTAAACCTGCTCTCCAAACAAATTCTTTCCCGTAAACAGGTTATCAGTCTCCTGAACCAAGAGATCGGGGAAATAGACAAACAAATAGCTTCTTCCCGCCGTAACATCTCCCAACTGGAAAAAGAGTTGGGGAATAAACGGCAGAATTACGGTAAATCGGTTCAAAGCATGTACAAACGCCGTAGTTCGCAGGATAAATTGCTGTTTATCCTTTCCGCTGACAATTTCGCCCAGTCTCTTCGCCGTATGCGTTACCTTCGCGAGTATGCCGACTGGCAGAAGAAGCAAGCATCCGAAATTATCGATAAGCAAAAGGAAATTGCCGACAAGCAGAAAGAACTGGAAAAGACGCGTTCCGAGAAGAACGCCTTATTGGGGGCACGGGAAGATGAAAGCCGCAAGCTCCAGACCGAAGAATCGAGCCAAAAAGAGGAGGTGCAGCAGTTAAACAAGAAACAGAAGCAGTTGCAGGCTGATCTGAAAAAGAAGAAGAAGCAGGCTGATGCCCTGAACCGCCAGATCGAAAAGCAGATAGCTGAAGAAATCGCCCGTGCCGAAGCCGAAGCCGCCCGTGAGCGGGCCGCCCGTGCTGAAAGGAACCGTCTGGCACGTGAAAAGGCAGCTGCTTCAGGCAAGAAAGTCCCTGATACCGCACCTGAGACAGAGCAGGTCCGTGAGGAACGTGTTGCCGATACCAAAGGGGGATATGCCATGACAAAAGCCGAGAAACGTTTGTCTGATGATTTTGCAGGCAATGAGGCCGTTTGCCCTATCCTGTGTCCGGTCGCCATACGATTGTCGCTGCCTTTGGCGAGCAGCAGCATCAGGAACTGAAGTATGTCCGTACGAATAACAGCGGTATCGATATCCAGACCGCTCCGGGGGCGGATGCTCGTGCCGTGTTCAATGGCGAGGTGACACGCGTGTTCGTTGTCCCGGGATATAACAATTCGGTCATTATCCGTCACGGTAACTATCTAACGGTTTACAGCAATTTGAGCCAGGTCTATGTGAAGGCAGGCGATAAGGTAAGTACCCGCCAGGCGATCGGAAAGATTTTTACCGATACTGAGGATGGCAATGCTACGATCCTTCATTTCCAGCTTTGGAAAGAAAAGACGAAATTGAATCCAGCTCCGTGGCTGGATTAGGAAAAAACTTCCTGTTTAAATTGCTCTCGCAAAGCGTACATACTATTGTTATCATTGTCTGGGAACCAGCATAAAGGTCGATTTTTATACGGTTTCAAATAGTTTTGTAATGCTTTGGGACAAGAGTTGTAGGTAGCCTGATCTTTTAAGATTGTTTTTTGATGAGCATATACATGATGCAGCCCGTCATCTAAATGTATGGCTTGCGGGCGAATATAATGTTTAATTTTGCGAATGAAGGTATAGGGAATCAAACGCAACAGTTTGTCTATTGTGCGAGCTTTTGGATTCATTTGAAAATCAAATGGGATGGAGCGTAGAGGTTCATTATATAGTCCTTGTTGTTCACATTCATATAGAAAATTGCGGTATAATTTGTAGTCTACGTGCAACGATTGCCAATATTTAACCAGCTCTTGGTCCCATAAAGGTGCACGCCAATCAAATCCGAAATATTCATATACACGGACACTGTTCAATAAAAATTTGCAATGCCATTCTTGCCAATAGAAGTATTCTGTAAAGTTATTATAAGGTAAAGGGGTTTGCCTGATCATATCAGTAATCTCTTTTAAAAGATGTTTGGGACGTGTTTTGTAACTCCATTGATTGATGCAGTATCTCAAATAATTGATAACATCTTTCTCCGACTGTAGTTCTTTTATATTTCTTAGACATTGAGAACCTGTGATAAAATCGAATGTATGTCCTGGAACAAAAATATCGTCAGGGTGGAAAACACCCTGTTTGTTCAGTTCATATACTGCTAACAGATCTTGTATATGCGGATTGCTTATTCCGTTGAAAGCAAAGTCGAAATATCTGTTAAAATCGGCAGTTTGTCGTATTTGATACCACTTTTCAGCAGTATATTCAACGAAATACCAAGGATACCCTAATGCATTAGCCACTCGTTGGCTTAATTGAGCTTGCCGATTGTTGACTTCTCCGTATGAAAAACAAATCACATTTTTAATTCCTAGCTTATGTATTTGATTGATAATCATACGAGAATCATGCCCTCCACTTAAAGGTACAATCCAATTATGTACGGTCGGAGCACTATCTGACATTCGTTGGAAAACATGGGCAAATATTTCGTTTTGCTTGTTGATCTCTTCTTTAGTTATGAGTTGCTGCTTGTTTTCGGTATTTAGCGTATAGCGAAAATAACGTTTTGACTTGGCAGTCTCATTTTGTTTAGATAATTCTACTATTTCGGCAGCTTGTATGCCAAATACCTCTTTGTAAATCGTATGGTTTCCGAACGTCAAACTTGAAAGGAGGAATGTTTCGGCCTGAGAAATATCCACTGTAGGTTTGAGTACATAATCGGCTTTTAGAGATAAAAAATCATCTGTGATATATAGGACACCCTTATTTTTTAGATAGATTAAGGGATATGACCGTGTTCTGTCTGCAATTAAAAAGACGCTTTGATGTGTGGTAATTACTAAAGCATAGCTCCCATTGAGTGTGTTTGCTAATTGATAAGCATCATCTGCGCCGAATGTGTTCGGATCAATTTGCGATTCGATAAATTGGTGGAAGGCTTTATCCGGATAGCAAGTGTCAGGAGTAGAAGCCCATCCGATGCTATGAATTCCGTTTCCGGATATCCATTTATTTCGATATAACTTAATTTGAACGTCCATGATTTTTGTTTGTGAAAGAATTAAAAAGATGTACTAAAATACTCATATAATTGAGTCCAAACAAGCGACTGCTTGCGACGAGCACTAAATAAAAAAGCAGAAATGCCATCAGCAAGGTAATCAATGGTGGATATGATTCCTGAAAGGCCGATGTACTCCAGTAAATCAGAGAGGCAGTCAATAGGCTGTGAAATAGCACCTTGCTCAGAAATAACAAAATTCTGCTTGTAAACACAGTTGTTTGTAACTCCCTTTTTATGTAAAGGTAAAACACGACTACTAACAAGATTGTATTGGTAATTGATATACAAGCAATAGCAATCGGGGAAGAAAAGAGACGAATCCCAATAGCCTCCGTTACCCAGATGGATAAGGCAGATAAGAAGTAAAAAGATGAATATACTTTTAACTTTTTGAGTGCCAATAAAAGGGGAAGGAATGGATAAATATTAAATAAATTGCTAATAAGTATGATTTGAAAGTAAATGGCCGAACAAGTATAGTTTTTCCCATAAATGAACGTAACAATCTCTGTCGCAAAAAAGAAACAAAATACTAAGATCGGATAGAGCAACAAGCTGGTTTTTCGGATGGCATTTTGCCATAACCGGATAGCCTCGTTTAGTTTCTTAGTAGTATTGGCTTGTGAAAACATTGGTATCAATACAGTTAGGACACTTCCTGACACCATAGTTGCTAAAGGAAATTGTATGAATCCATTGGAATATTCGGCAAAAACAGCTTCTCCAAAATATCGGCTGATGAAAAACTGATCGGCTGAATTGAATAGCATCAAAGCAAAGTCTGCACTCAACAAAGGAATAGAATAGCCAATGACATCTCGTATATTCAAATGGCTTCTCTGACAGTGATATCCTTTGTATGGCTTAGCTATCAAAAATAGAGCCACAATGAGCATACAAGCAGACGAGAAGACCAAGCCATGAAGAGCTACTTGACAACTTGCCTGATAGAAAATGACTGGAAGTGTAATACCGCATAAAACCATGAATCGCGAGAAAATAAGATAAATCGCTTGATAATGGCTTTTATGTTCGTTCATGTAAATGCTTTCCATAGTGAAAGTCGGCATCAGCAACAAGGGGACCGGCGCATATATTTTTAGTGCATCTGCCAAGGTTGGGTTATTCAATATCTCAGCGATAGTAGAGGAGCCAAAATATAAGCAAGAAGAAAACAGCAATCCTAAGAAGATGAATATTATTTCAAACTGGAGAACTAAGTATTTTTGCTCTTCTTTCTTTAATTTTGGCAGAAAATAGGTAAGTGTTTCCGGAAGACCTGCCATGAAGATTAATGAAAAGATGCATATAAATACATGATTTGTTTATAGGTCCCATAATCTTCTTTGCTAAGAAAACGGGACAGAATCGCTGCACTGACAAAAGCCAATGCAAATGAGCTAAGTCTTCCGAAACCTAACCAAAAGGCTTGCATAATATTGCTTTTGTCTTTTAACAGTTGGATCATTTTATACCAGTTGTAGTCCGTCTAATAACTTCACATACATATCGATTGCTTCCCGTATCTCCATCAGGCCGATATATTCGTCGGCGGCATGGGAACGGGCGGAGTTTCCCGGTCCGATCTTTACGGAAGGGAAGTGCATGAGGGCCTGGTCGCTTAAAGTAGGCGAACCGAAAGGCTCTTTCCCCATCATGACGGCGCGACGTACGAACGGATGTTGCAAATCTGTACGGGTAGAGTTGAGGCGGAAACTGCGGGCCTTTATTTCGCAGCCGACCTGAGGCTTGATCAGTTCGAACAGCTTTTCGTTGGGATAGAATTCGTTTGTCCGGATATCGACGGTAAATTCGCAGCGGTCCGGAATGACATTGTGCTGTGTACCGGCATGGATAATCGTTACGCTCATTTTCACCGGTCCGAGGAAATCACTTTTTTCCGGGAATTGATAGGTGTTGAACCATTCGATATCTTTCATAGCGAGCGTGATGGCATTGATCCCTTCGTTCCGGGCGGCATGTCCGGCCTTACCGGTACTTACGCAATCCAGGACCATCAGCCCTTTTCGGCTACGGCGGGTTGCATACCGGTCGGTTCGCCGACAACGGCGAATGAGATGGGAGGAAGGTCGGCAAGAGCACTTTCCAGCCCGTTCTTACCGGAAACTTCTTCTTCGCATGAAGCCAAGAAGATCAGGTTGTAGGGTTGTTCCTTTCCTGACAACACTCTGAATGCCTCGTAAAGAGAGACTACGCTCGCGCCGGCATCGTTGCTGCCGAGACCGTACAGACGTTCGTCTTCCGTCTCCTCTGGCTTAAACGGATCTTTGGTCCAGCCCGAAGCCGGCTTGACAGTGTCGATATGTGAATTAAGCAGCAAGGTAGGCTTGTCCAAATCAAAACCAGGAGCAATTAGCCATAGGTTATTCCCCTTGCGGTTCACCTTATACCCGGCCTTTTCCCAACTTTTCTTGAGAAAATCAGCCACTTCTCCCTCTTCCCTGCTGAAAGAAGGACGTGAAATCATCCCTTTTAATAGGTCTATTGCGTCGTAGTACATGATATGTTTTATTCCGTTAATATTCTATCCACCGTTTCCCTGTCTTTTTTCAGTTGGTCGATCAATTGGTCGAGGGAGTTGAATTTGATGTCGCCTCGTACGTGTTGTACGAACGCGACTGTTATTTCATTATTGTAGATATCGCCGGAGAAGTTGAGGATGTTTACTTCCAGTGTGATGTTGTCACCGTTGTCCAAAGTCGGGCGGTTGCCGATGTACAGCATTCCTTTGTAGCGCTGTTCGTTCAGATAGACCCGAACGGCATATACGCCGATACCCGGAATAATCTTGAAAGGTTCGTCTACCTGGATATTGGCGGTCGGAAAACCTAATTTCCGGCCAATCTTATAACCACTGACGATGCTTCCCCGCAGCCCATAAGGATAAGTCAGCAGATGAGCGGCCTCTTCTACCCGGCATTCCGCAAGGAGTTTCCGTATTTCGGACGAACTGACGGCCGCCTCACCTTGCTGTATTGCGAAGCTTTGATCACCCGGATGCCGTAATTCTTACCATACGTTACATATTGCTCGAAGCCATCCTCGCGGTTATGCCCGAAGCGATGGTCGTAGCCGATCAGCAAAGTATCCACATGCAACCGGTCTGCTAATACGGTCGTGATAAACTCTTTTGCCGTCAGGCGGGATAGTTCGAGAGTGAAGTCTAACACGATACAATAGTCGATCCCGGTGGATGCCAAATGTTTCAATTTCTCTTCGAACGAATTGAGCAGCTTAGGCTGATAGTCGGCGTGCAGGACTGCACGGGGATGTTCGGGAAACGTAATGACGGCGGAAGGCAATCCAGCGGCCTCGGCCACCTGCTTCAGTTCGTGAATCAGAAAACGATGTCCCAGATGAACTCCATCGAAAAAGCCGATAGTGGCTACCAGCCTTTTCCTTTTCAATGTCTCCGTATCTCTTACAACTATCATTTTTCAGTCTTAGGTGCTTATATTACATCTACAAAAGTACATAAAAACTGCGAGTAATAATAATACGGAAATAAATCGTACATTTGGAAAGTGATTTGAACGAAAAACATTTGTATTAAGTTTATATGAAAAAAACATGTATCTCTCTATGCCTAATTGTATTTGCTGTACTTCAGGCATACGCCTCATCTTCCTGGAAAGAAACAAGAACAGTCATCTTTACCCCTGCAGGAAGTGAAAAAACACATCTGCTCGAACCCGATCAGAGCGTCTCCGAAATCGTTACCTTCGGGCAGTCCGGAATCCCGACACGGAAATTCCTGCGCGTGATCGGAGGAGTGAAGATGTCTGCCCCTTTTCAGAGCAGAGGTGAAGAAATGTTCCGTCGGTCTGAGTTTTATATTGACGACAACTTGGATTCTGTGATCCATAAAAAGGATCGTTATTCGCTTTATTTCAAAGGCGAAGACAATAATTTCGAGCGCCATGCCTATTACCGCATTTCCGGTAAGTTGCTGAAACCGGGTGAACTGACGGTTACGCTGCCGGTCGTGAAGAAACAGGATTTGACTGTTTCCAAGAATGGCGATTTCGGAGTCGAGATCGAATTGTTCTACCAGAAACCGGGACGGGCGGCTGACGATATCTATGATAAGCCGGATTCTGTGCTCTACATGCCGGTCCCGGAAGGTACGGGAAAAGACCAGACGGTGTCTGAGACATTCGTATTGCCGGAAAATGTGGCTTGCGCTTTCCTGCGTGTTGGCGGAACGCATTTCAGCGGCGAATGTTGGGTGGAAGCTCCGCGCCTGACACAGGACAAGAAGGTGGTTTGCTCCATACCATTTACCAAATTTACCCAAAAAACGGACGACTACAACTACTGGATCGGCTGTAACCTCGCAACCCGTAGCTGGCCGATGTGGAAGCTCGAATTTAATGGAGAGACGCTCTTCGAGGGAAACATCTTCGACCGTGCTTCCAATGTGGCGGATTTCTATATTCCGCTTCCGTCTTCCTTGCAAGGCAGTGGCGAGATGAAGCTGACACTCCGGAAAGAACCGCATCGCGCCGCTTATCCGTATGAATTGAGAGGTTTGGAGATCATCGAAGAGACCGCACGTGATTTCGAAGTCGTTTCCGTCCCCGAATATGTTGCCAAAAACGCCTCTTTCGGCATATTGGTGGAAACGAATAAACCGAGTGTCAGCCTCAAAGTAAAGGCAAACGGTGCTGCCACGCCCGCCGAGCAGGAATGTTTGTTTGAAAAGCCCGGTCTGCATGTTGTAGAAATGCGTGCAGGCGAGGCCGGTCACGCCATCCCGCTGGTGTTTGATGATGGTAGCCGTACGGAGCAGGCACAAATCCGCCAGGTAATCGACAAGGAAGCAGAGCAGATTTACCTTTCGTCTGGTGATGAAATCTATATCGACAAGCAATATACGCCGTATGATTATTTTTTTAAATGGTATATTTCCAACCGGATCGGTAACTGGTATCAGTTCCGTCCTTCCTACCAGTGGAGCGGTTTCCGCGTTGCTGACCCTGCCGTAATCGGCCATTACACCCGGTTGCTGGACCAGTTGAAAATCCCGTACGCTTGGCAAGTCGAAGGGCGTACGCTGGCAGGAAGCCGGATCAATCTTTCTTTGGAAACATTGGCTTCCCCGATGTTCCGTGGCAAGCAGGCGCATGAGAATGACGGCGGCTACTATTACTGGCAGCATTTCCAGTATCAGGGAGTCTTCTCTGATATGGCGGCACGCAACCGTCCTTATGGCGGAATCTTTGCCAAACATCGTCCGATTTATACCGATCACGGTGTCTTTATCCATTATGATCCGGAAGGAGTGACGGATATGGCCGACGGCGCCCGCAAACTCGTTGCCAATTTCCGCTATTCCAAAGGTCCGAGTACACGCCATACGGGACCGTCCACATTGTTCCGCTATCTGTATCAAGCCGGTTACGACTGGTTGGGAGCCGAACAAATGTACGGGCCGGAAGAAATCATACTCTCTTCCTTGCGTGGTGCATCCCGCGCCTACAGCCGTCCGCTTTACGGGACGCTTCATGCCATGCAATGGGGCTCAGGCCCGTTTACCGATCCGAAGCACTCCTTGCGTCTGTATATGTCGCTGGCTGTTGCTTATATGCACGGTTCTTCCCACATGAATACGGAAGAAGCCTTGTGGACGGACGAATATATGAACGACCGTTATTCCGTTTCCGGCAAGGAACACCTGTTTGCCCAGCATCAGATGCTCGATTTCGTGGAAACGCATTCCCGCCGTGGAGATCTGAGAAGCAATATTGCCGTGATTCAGGGACGTAATGACGCTTGGAAATCGTTCGGTCGCGGTAGCCTGTGGTCGCAGAAGGGTGATAAATGGAAGTTCAATAAGGCATGCGAAAGTTTCGATCTGCTGAATGTCTTCTATCCGGACAATATCGTGGATGGCTGCGGGCCGGAAGGTTGGTTCACTTCCACCCCTTACGGTACGGTTGACTTGCTTCCTGTCGAAGCACCTCAAGATGTGATGGACCGGTATAAGGCGATGATCTTCCTCGGATGGAACAGTTACGATGCGAATGATTTCCTGCGTATCCGGGATTTCGTATTCAAAGGCGGAACACTTTTGCTTACGGCTGCTCATCTGAATGAAGAGTTGCAGCCCGACCAATCGGTCCGTTTTCCTTCCGACGATGCGGTTATCCGTGAGATGTTGGGAGAAAATTACCAACAATTAACAACTAAGACAGAGATTACCTGTGGTTTGGGAAAAATCATCTATTTCCCCCAGAAAGCCTATCCTGCCGAAACAACGTTGAAAGCTGACTACGTGGCAGCCATGAAAGAGATTGCAGCCAAGACTGCCGGTGAGGAAGTCTGTAAAGGCTGGATGGAGCGGCTCCTTCCGTCGGTTTCACGGTTTGGGATCACTCGGATCGCCGTACGATCTATCTGTTGAACGCTGATTGGACGAGCGACCAAGTAACAGCGTCCGGCTACCTTCATATATAAAGGTAAGAGATTCCCGATAGCTGTACGCCGCTCATCATATCGAAA
>ENA-OQJX01000077-OQJX01000077.1-human-gut-metagenome-genome-assembly--contig:-NODE-77-length-64785-cov-6.223360_pt1 | contig 64785 bp, 47 predicted proteins | sample MGYA00242615_ERZ504782 | MGnify/ENA primary metagenome ERZ504782 (study PRJEB26092, sample SAMD00036354) | human gut metagenome | host: Homo sapiens | study: EMG produced TPA metagenomics assembly of... | reverse complement strand
GCATCGGATAATCCTGCATCCTGACTTGTTCATAAAAGCCCTTGCTTTCCAAGTTATCGGTTGCATATTCTTTAGGATGTATATTCTTCTCTTCAAAGTATATTTCTACCCTATCCGATTTTTCTTTGAAATCAGACAACTCAAAATAATCAAACATTCCCTCCGGAAAGATAAAACGAAGAAATTGATCGTAACTCATCTCTTTTATTTTTTTACTGCCACTAAGATACGATTTTTTCCCCTCAGGATTTCGGGATGATCCCCTGTTCTCATTAACAACTAATCCGGAACCTACCATAAACTACTTCAAAAGTCATAGTGAACTAATTCATGACATATTATATATTACTTATATGTAGTACTATCTATTATAGACACATAGTACTACATATTACCAATAGGTAGTACCACCTATTGCCAACAGGCAGTAACTATCTATATCTACTTTACTATATGCTATCATTTAGTTCTTGGCATGTTTTGAGTTAGTTGATTACAGGAAACGGGATAGTTGGCTGATTACTTGTCTACACATGGTGATGTGTCAGAAAAAGGTGCCGATGTGGTGTCGACCTAAAAACTTACATCGACACCAGCTAATATATTATTTATCAAATAGATGTCAACATAGAATGCCAGGTGTCGTTCTATGTTGCATTTTTCTTCGTACAAAAAGTACAACAGAAGGCTGTGAATCCATTTCTTTTGAATACAAGTTGCTTTACTCCTCTCATTACGCAACTTCAGGATTCGTAGAATTAGATATATCCCCGGTATTTAACAAAGCTAGAAAGGCAAATGCCATAGTCCTTGAAAGACTATGGATATATAATTGTAGTTTTCAAAGACTTTTTTAGAATGAAGCCCTTTTTAATACAATCCTTTCACAAAATTAAAGGATGTATTTCTCACATGCAAGTTTTTTTCACGAAAAAACTCCATAGTCTTTCAAGGACTATGGAAGTTATATATAAATCTAATCAATTAGGCCTATGATATAAAAAAACAAAAAAAGAGAGTGCTTTTAAAGCAACAACAGTTAACGTAGAATCTATAATTCCGTAAAGAACATGATCAAAAATGAATTAAATCAAAAATTACCATTAACATGCATCGTGTGTGCATTACTATCTGGGACAAATTATCTTTATGCCAACGACAAATGGTCAGACAGACATGAAAAAGGAATACTCCCTACAGTAGAAAAGTTTATAGAAAAAGAAGGAATCCACGTAAATGGAACAGTGCGAGATGCACAAGGAGAACCTCTTTCAGGAGTGAATATCGTGATAAAAGGGCAGACCGTCGGCACGACAACCGACATAGATGGCAATTACTTTTTAGAAGTCCCGAGCCGAAGTACTGTATTGGTATTCTCTTACATCGGATTTGAAGAGCAAGAAGTTGTTGTCGGCAACCAAATCAACATCAACTTGAACATGCGGGAAATTTCAACAGGTTTGAATGAAGTGGTTGTAGTCGGTTACGGATCACAAAAACGAGCTTCAATAGTAGGTTCGATCACAACCATCGAACCTCAAGTATTAAGCCAAGGTACAACACGTGCCTTGAGTAACAATTTGGCAGGAAATGTAGCTGGCGTAATTGCCGTGCAACGATCAGGCGAACCGGGATCAGACGGTTCCAATTTTTGGATCCGCGGTATTTCATCTTTCCAAGGAGCAGGAACCAGTCCGTTGGTATTGGTCGACGGCATTGAACGAACACTCGATGACTTGAACCCGGCTGAAATCGAATCATTTTCCGTGCTAAAAGATGCATCTGCTTCAGCCGTTTATGGAGTACGTGGAGCAAACGGGGTTATTCTGGTGCAAACTAAACGTGGAAAATTAGGGAAACCCACAGTCAACGTCCATTTCGAACAAAGTTTCACCCAACCGACAAAATTACCCAACTACATCGGTTCAGCAGAGTATCTGACATTATTGAATGAAATAGCAAAAGATAACGGCCAACAGCAATCTCCCTATTCGCAGGAAACGATCAATCACTACATAAATCGAGATGACCCGGATTTATATCCGGATGTAAATTGGATGGACCTGATTACGAAAGACTTTGCCATGAATCAACGCGCGGATATTACAGTCAACGGAGGTTCCGACATTTTACGCTATGCAGTGGTCGGATCATATTATGGCGAACAAGGCATTTTCGAACGTGACAAGAGCCAAAGCTGGAATAGCGGAACGCATCTGAATAAATTCAACTTACGCTCGAACGTAGACATCAACATCACAAAAACAACGCAACTGACAGTCAGTGTCGGTGGTTATCTACAGGAGATGAATAAAATGGCAATATCTTCTGATGATGCATTTTCGGGAGCATTCGAAACCCCTCCATTCATACATCCGGCCTATTATAAGGAGGATGACAATATCTATTTTCCGGTAGTCAACCAACGGGTGAATCCGTACGTACAGGTTACTCAAAAAGGGTATGCGACGACCTCCCAAAGTAAAATCGAATCATTGTTTGCATTAGAGCAAGACTTGAAATTTATTACTCCTGGACTGAAAATAAAGGGAATCTTCTCATTTGACCGCTATTCCTGGTCAGGCGTGACTCGTTCAAAAACACCGGATTTATATCAGCCAGCCACACAACGCGATGAAAATGGGAACCTGATTTTGAACATATCCAGTTACGGACAACAATTTTTGAGTACTTCTGAAGACAATGACTGGGGAAACAAAGCAACTTATGTGGAACTGAATTTAAATTATGAACGAACATTCGGAAAACATCAAGTAGAAGGCTTGTTCTTGTATAACCAACGAGATTACCAACAATTCGAAGAATCGTACGATATTGTGCCTTATCGGCGTATGGGTATTGCCGGACGAGCATCATATACCTATGACAATCGATATATTGCAGAGCTTAATTTCGGTTATAACGGATCAGAGAATTTCGCAAAAGGGTATCGTTTCGGATTTTTCCCTTCTGTCGCAATAGGTTACTTGCTCTCAGAAGAAAAGTTTATGGAACCATACAAAGACACGTTCAGCAAAATCAAGTTTAGAGGATCATTCGGTCTGACGGGTAACGACCAGTTAGATGGACGTCGCTTTGCTTATCAGACAACATTGGGAGAAGATGGAACGGGTTACGACTGGGGAACCAACGGACAATATTATCATCGTAATTCCCGCTTTGAAGGTGATTTCGGGATTCCTAATTTGACATGGGAAACCGTATCGAAAACCAATGCCGGATTCGAGTTGGGTTTATGGAATATGATTGATTTTCAAGTGGATTATTTCTTTGAACACAGGTATAACATCTTCATGAAACGAAACAATATTCCGACATCAGCGGGATTCAGAAATACACCATGGGCCAATTATGGAAAAGTGAATAACCAGGGAATCGATTTAGCACTAAACGTAAATAAACAAATCAATAAAGATCTATATGTAGGCTTTCGAGGTTCCTTTACATATGCCCAGAATAAAATTATCGAACAGGATGAAGCATTAGGTGTTATGGGGACGAATCGTCAACGGACAGGAGAAAAAGTCAACCAGCTATTCGGGTTAGTCGATGAGGGACTGTTTACTTTTGATGATTTCCAAAAAGATGCCAACGGTGATTATCTGGTTGCCGAGAACGGCGGTTACGTTGTAAATAAGGATATTCCGGCCCATACATTCGGTCCGGTTCGCCCCGGTGACATTAAATATAAAGATGTAAATGGAGATGGAGTGGTCAGTTCTTTGGACGAAACAGCCATCGGAGGAACATACGATCCTCAGATCGTATATGGATTTGGTGCCAATATGCGCTATAAAAATCTGGATTTCAATATATTCTTCCAAGGGAATGGGATGACCTACGGATTTAAAGGAGGTTGTAGTAACAAGTTCACACCCGGTGAGACAATGGGTGCTATGGGGAATATCCTGACTAATTATCAAGACCGTTGGACTGTTGAAAATCCGAGTCAAGATGTGTACTACCCACGCCTGACATGGGGAAAAAGCGAAAATAATGTTCGAAACTCTACATGGTGGTTAGAAAACATGAGTTTTCTTCGGGTAAAAGATATAGAAATCGGCTATACATTCCCAAAATCCTGGGTACGACAGATCGGTCTGTCAAACATTCGGTTATATGCGAAAGGCAGCAATCTGTTCACTTTCTCGAAATTTGATTTATGGGATCCCGAGGTCGACACAGCCGTAGGTACAAAGTATCCGATAATGAAATCATTTTCAGTAGGTTTTGATGTTAATTTCTAAAAATAAGAAAAATGAAAAAAACAAAATTTGGCAAGTATATTGGTTTGGCAGCATTATGTATGTGTTTAAACGGATGCACGGATTTTATAGACAATGCACCGGACGACATTATTACAATAGACATGATATTCGATGACAAAACCCGGACAGAAGACTGGCTTGCCGGTGTTTATCAAGGTATTAGGGATCCATATTGGGATTACACACGTTATGATGCATTCGAAATCCTGGCAAATGATATCACTCCTTCACAGGGTTGGTTGCCCTATTGGGGAAGTGACTGCGGATTAGGGTTTCGCGTAGGACAGTGGGAACCTAATTCCGGTTGGAGCGGATCCTATTGGACAATGTCCAAATATATTCGACAGGCCTATATTTTCATGGATAACGTAAAGGCTTTACCCAAACAAAACGTGACGGAAAGTGACGTGGAAACGATGAAAAACGAATGTCGTTTCATGATCGCGTATTACTATTGGATGATGACTTTGGCTTATGGAGCTGTTCCTTATTACGATGATGACATGACTTCGGATTCTCCGGATCTAATGCGTGGACAGAAGAGTTTTGAATGGATGGTCGACTGGCTGGATAATCAATTCTTGGAATTGTCGAAAGTCCTCCCGGACAGTTGGAGTACTTTATATGGCGGCCGCGCAACTAAATTAGCAGCATTGGCACTTCGTGCCCGCGTATTGTTATTTGCAGCAAGTCCGTTGGTAAATGGGAATGAATGGTATCTCGGTTTTAAAAACTCTGACGGAGAAAACCGTTTCAGCCAAACTTATGATGCAGGCAAATGGAAAAAAGCGGCTGATGCGTGCAAACTATTGATCACCGAAGCCGAAAAACAAGGAAAAGGGTTGTATATCACAAATGACAAAGAAAGTGGCAAAGTGGATCCTTTCATGTCTTGTTACGGAGCTACAATGCGGACAGAAGGTGAAGGAAACAATGAAATTCTTTGGTTCCGTCCAAAAGGGACCTATGGAGATTGGGAGCAGCACGGAACCCCACGTGGTTGTGGTGGCAATGGCGGTTTAGGAGTCACCCAATCGCTAGTAGATGCTTTCTTCATGGAAGACGGTACGGAACCTATACTGGGATATAATGCAGACGGCAGTCCGCAGATCAATCCGAATGCGCCATTATATAGTGAAAAAGGATTTTCTACAGAGCCTGAATATAGAGAGACCGATTATTATTTAATGGATGGTTACAATGATAATAATTATCCGGATGTGACACCGGAACGTGACGGAAAGCGCCTGATTGTACAGCCCAATACATTTAACATGTATTGTCATCGTGAACCTCGCTTCTATCTGACTGTCGTATGGAACGGGCAATGGTTCAAATGGGAAAATCGTAATACGAATTTTTTGTATGGAGGACCGGATGGAGGACCGACACACGATGCTCCGCAAAACGGTTACCTAAACCGCAGTCGAGTGTCATTGGATTACATTCCTCGTGATAACAACCACCCTTATCGTCCTGCTATCATTTTCCGTATGGCTGAGGCTTACCTCAGTTATGCAGAAGCCCTAAACGAATGTTCGGAACGCATGAGTTATGAACAAGAAATACTCAACAACTTAAATAAGATCCGGCATCGGGCAGGTATTGCCGAATATGGAACCGGTACGGATGAGAATGGTTTTACCCGCATTAAAATCAATTTCGCCGACCAAAAAGAAGTGCGACGTTTAATACACAAAGAACGACGAGTGGAATTTGTGGGTGAAGGTATCCGTTATCATGATTTACGTCGCTGGAAAACGGCTCATTATGGTATCGGTAACATGAATGAGCAGGGTGAAAACCCGGATTGGGGCGTTAATGGTCCAGATCATGGATGAACTATTATGGAACCGAGTATACAGATCAAGGAGATAACGCATTCTTTAAACGCACAAAGTACATGGATCGCGTTTACCCTCGTAAATTCTATTGGTATCCAATACATCAATCAGAAATAGACAAGGATCCCACATTGGTTCAAGGTCCATTCTGGCTTGGAGAGTAAAATAGCATAGTACAGATAAAAAGAACTATTAAAAAAGGGGCTGGTCATGCGACAGCCCCTTTTTATTTTCCTATAAAAAACTTTTCTTATCCCTTTAATGCTTCATCCATTGCAGCAGCAGCCTTACGACCGTCACCCATTGCCAGGATTACGGTTGCGCCACCACGGACGATATCCCCACCCGCATATACATCAGGCAAGGCAGAGCGCATATTTTCTTCATTCACCACGATCGTTCCCTTTTTGCTTACTTCCAATCCCTGGAAAGCACGCGGGATAAGCGGATTGGGAGAAACACCGACGCTGACAATCACTTCATCCACATCAATTGTTTCGATCGCCCCTTCGACTGGTACAGGACGACGACGTCCGGAAGCATCCGGTTCACCCAGCTCCATCTTCTGCAAGCGCATCTGTTTGACACGGCCCCGTTCGTCACCAAGATATTCGACCGGATTATGCAAGGTCATAAACTCCACACCTTCCTCTTTGGCATGTTTCACCTCCTCCAACCGGGCGGGCATCTCTTCTTCACTACGGCGATAAACGATCATGGCACGTTCGGCACCCAAGCGGCGAGCAGTACGGACCGAGTCCATCGCCGTATTGCCACCACCGATGACAGCCACTTTCTTACCCTGCAAGACAGGCGTATCACTATCCGGATTGGCAGCATCCATCAGATTGACACGTGTTAGGTATTCGTTGGAAGACATCACCCCGACCAGGTTCTCTCCCGGAATATTCATAAAGTTAGGAAGCCCGGCGCCGCTGGCAGCGAAGATCCCCTTGAAACCATCCGTATGCAAGTCGTCATAGCTGATCGTCTTACCTACAATACAATTTGTCAGGAACTTCACACCCATCTTGCGCAGCCCTTCAATTTCTACATCCACAATCTTATTCGGCAGGCGGAATTCGGGAATACCGTATTTCAACACACCACCGATTTCGTGCAAAGCTTCGAATACCGTCACGTCATAGCCGCGCTTTGCCATATCACCGGCAAACGAAAGGCCGGCGGGACCTGAGCCGACAACGGCAATCTTAATGCCATTCTTCTCCGCTACTTCCGGAACGGAAATGTTTCCACTCTCCCGTTCATAATCGGCGGCAAAACGTTCCAAGTAACCGATAGCGACAGCCGGTTTCCCCATCTTCAAATGAATACACTTGCTCTCGCACTGCTTTTCCTGCGGACATACACGACCGCAAACAGCCGGCAACGCGCTTGTTTCCTTCAGCACTTTAGCCGCTTCCAGAAACTCACCCCGCTCGATGTTCTTCACAAACGTCGGGATATTGATACTTACCGGACATCCTTGCATACAAGTCGGATTCGGACAGTCCAAACAACGCTGGGCCTCCTGTATGGCCTGCTCTTTCGTCAATCCGAGGTTCACCTCTTCAAGACGGGTATGGCTACGGTATTCCGCATCCAGTTCATTCATTTCCACACGGGGAATATCCGTGCGTTCTTTATTTTTTTTGCTTTTACGCAGTGCTTCTCTCCACGGTTCGGCACGACGGGCAGCGATCAGTTCTTCTGTTGTCATTTGTTTACTGTGGTTTTGTTATTTCTTTTCAATATCTTTATAAGCACCGAGGCGCATCAACATTTCATCGAAGTCTACCTGGTGAGCGTCGAACTCCGGTCCATCCACACAAACGAACTTCGTTTTCCCTCCGACCGTAATACGGCAAGCGCCGCACATTCCGGTCCCGTCCACCATAATCGTATTCAGAGAGGCGACTGTCGGGATCTCGTATTTCTTCGTCAGGGCAGAGACGAATTTCATCATGATAGCCGGACCGATCGTCACACACAGATCCACCTTTTCACGGTTGATCACACTTTCCACGCCATTCGTCACCAAACCTTTTGTACCGTAAGAACCATCGTCTGTCATCACGATCACCTCATCGGAATTGGCGCGCATCTGCTCTTCCAAGATAACCAGGTCCTTCGTACGGGCGGCCAGCACTACGATCACACGGTTACCCGCTTTGTGGAAAGCCTCTACAATCGGTAATAAAGGAGCCACACCGACACCACCTCCGGCACATACGACCGTACCGACTTTCTCGATATGGGTAGCTTGTCCCAACGGACCGACCAGATCGGTAATATAGTCGCCGGCATTCAGTTCGCATATCTTCTTTGACGAACCGCCTACAGCCTGGATCACAAGTGTGATAGTTCCTTTCGTGGTATCAGCTCCGGCAATGGTCAGGGGAATACGTTCGCCCTTCTCACCCACCTTCACGATAACAAAGTGGCCTGCCTTACGGGAGCGGGCAATCAAAGGTGCTTCCACTTCCAGTTTCACTACGTTGGCAGAGAAATGTTCTTTACTTACAATTTTATTCATTATAATCGCTACTATTGATAGTTAGTCTTGTTGATTTGGTTGCAAAAATACATCAAAAAACTGGATAGCACAGTATTTTGCCAAATAAAAAGGAGTTATTCGAACAAACCTTCGTCACGAACCAACATCAAAATAGCCGAATGGGGAACAATCAGGAACTTCTCTTCATTAAAATTAATCTCGTAGGCCGCATTCTGCAGAAAGACAGCCAAATCGCCTTCATGTGCCTGTAAAGGGAGGTAATGCACCTCTCCCTCTTTCTTCTTTTCCCATACTTCATGTTCCTCGCTCTGGGAAGGAAGCGGGAAGCCGGGACCAACCTTGATGATATAGCCGCTCTGGATCTTCTCCTGCTGGACGGTAGGCGGCAGGTACAATCCGGATTTTGTCTGACTCTGCGGGTTCTTCGGCTTGATAAGCACCTTGTCACCCACCATCAGGAACTTATCTATGTCTTTCTGATCTATTGCTAATTGCATGACTTTTATGTTTATGATATTTTAGAGAACAAAGATATAAAATACGTTGCATAAAAAAAGCTGCTTCCCTTTCCGAAAGCAGCTTTTCCTGAACAAAAGAATCTACACGTCAGATAGCACGTCCCTTAAACACATTGGACTGATCCGAAGGATACAGATAACCACTAAACGAAATACGATTGCTGTTGAAGTTCGGACTCACAGTTGCCGTACATTTGTTCGTACCTTTCACCATACGGATTGTCACATTGGCGGAGACTGCAACACCTTGTACCATCATACTGAATGTAACATTTCCTTTTTTGTCTGTTTTCATCTCTATATTCGAAGCACTGCCGTCAACCGTGATACCTCCGATCCCGTTCGGACCGGAGACAGGACCGTTAAACGCCAGTTGGATAGTCGCCCGGTCACCTTTCATGGAAACAAAGTTCGTGCTCGGAGTCACATAGACGAATTGTCCACGTTTGAACTCGACACGTTCAGCTTCCAATACAAAATCTTTCTCTTTCAGTGCTTGTACACCTTGCTCAAACAAAGCCATCTGTTCGGCTGCTTCGGCAGCTTTCTTTGCTTCTTTTTCTGCTTTCTTTGCGGCCTTCTCGGCAGCTTTATCCTGCTGGGCCATCATTGTCCCTGCGCTAAAAAGCAGGACAGCCAGTAATAATAATACTCTTTTCATACTTCTCATTCTTTTAGTTGAAACCTAATCAATCTACTTTCATATAGTAGACAAACAAGATACTAAAAAGTTCAATCCGAATTCTTACTTTTCATGTTTTTAACATGATACCACAAAAAGAGCCAGGCAGTTACAGCCGCAACAAAATCAGAGAAGGGAGCGGCATACCAGACACCATCCAAGCCCCAAAAGCGGGAGAACAGCAACATCGCCGGTATCAGGAACAATACTTGGCGGCTCAAACTCAAAAACATAGCTTTCCAGGCAATCCCGATACTTTGGAAAAACTGGCTGATCGAGATCTGCGAACCGACAACCACAAACACCAGCAAGCTGATCCGCAAGCCATTTGCCGTCACATCCAACAAATCAGGATCGTTCGTAAAGGCACGGGCGATCAGTTTCGGAAACGCCACGCTACAAAAGCAGCCGACTCCCATGATAATGGTAGCGGTTATAATGACCAGACGTAGCGTTTCCTGGACACGCTCGTATTTCTTTGCCCCGAAATTGAAGCCGACAATCGGCTGCATCCCCTGCGCGATCCCGATAATCAGCATCACCAAAAGCATCCCAACGCTGGTGATAATGCCGTTTGCCCCCAGTGCCAAGTCGCCCCCGTATTGCTTGAGCGCATAGTTCTGGATCACCACCACCAAACTTCCCGCCAACTGCATGGCAAAAGGCGAAACGCCGATCGTCAGGATATTCCAGACCACATGCTTTTCCAGCTTGAACGTCCCTTTATGAAAACGGACGATACTGTCTTTCTGGACAAAATGGTTCATGACAAAAAGCGTGCAGAGCAGCATCGAGATGATCGTCGCGATGGCAGCCCCCTTGATCCCCATATCCAGCCAGAAAATGAAAATAGGATCGAGTATCACGTTGGTTATCGCCCCGATCAGCATGGTAAACATCGCTTTCTTCGGATAGCCGGAAGCACGCATGACAGCGTTGAAGCCAAAGCTGAGGGAAGTCAGTAGTGTCCCCGGAACCACGATATTCAGATAGTCCTGTGCATACGGGATGGTCTGTTCGCTTCCCCCGAAAGCCAGTAATAAATCTTTCATCCAGATCATGCAGGGAACTACTGTCGCAAGCGTTATGATGAATGTCAAGGTGAAAGCATTCCCCAATACCTTTTCCGCCATCTCATTCTCCCTTCGTCCCAGATAGATGGAGACACGCGTCGCAGCCCCCGCCCCGATGAGCATTCCGAACGCCTGGAGGAACAACAGAATAGGGAATGTCAGCGTCAATCCGGCCATTGCCAGCGGACCGACTCCCTGACCGATAAAGATACGGTCGACAATATTATAAAGAGCATTCACCATTGTACCGATCACTGCCGGTATCGCATAATGCAACAACAACCGGCCGATCTTCTCATGCTCCAGCCGCCATGTTATTTCGTTTGCCATATTTATTCCTTTTAATCTTAAACAAAACTTTTATTTCCTACCGGGAAAAATTTATTGTCATAAGCGAGAAACGTTGTTTCCATGTCCATAAAAACTTTTTCTCATGCTGATAAGAGAGACAAGCTCCGCCACTGTCCGAAGCTCTTCCCTACCCCCCTCAGGGAAAGTCACCACCAGTTCATGCGGACTCTTGCAAGTGATATTCAACTGCCCTTCTTTTACGGAAGAAGGACGGTAGCCATTACGGATCAGGGCATTTCCGACCCAATAAGAAGTTAGAAAGTCACCTTCCACACCGATGGGTGACGTGGGGGCTTCCGTATTCAGCTTTCCGGTTGCCGGATCGAAGACGATTCCTTCCTTTCCGAAAAAGGATTCGAAAGCTCCGCTCATAATCAGGTCTTCGGGAGTCCCGCAAGCCATCGGGCGCCCTTTCTCCTGCAACCAAAGACAATCGCCCATTTGGATGGCCAAGTCCAAGTCATGGGTGGAAAGCAGGATGGCTTTCCGCCCGTCGGCAGCCAGGCGATGCAACAAGACCATTGTCTCGATACGGCTGGTCACATCCAAGAATGCCGTCGGCTCATCCAACAAGATAATCGGGCACTGCTGGGCGAGCGCTTTGGCTATCATCGCTTTCTGCCGTTCCCCGTCGCTCAGTTCCGAGACATAGTTATTGGCTTTATGAGCGATTCCGGCCGCTTCAAGCGACTGTTCGATAATCTCCCGGTCCTGTTTTTCAACTGTCCGAAAAAACCGGTATAAGGATGCCTTCCCAGCGAGACCAGTTCATATACGGTGATTCCCCCTGCATTCGTTTTTCCGTCAGTACAACACCGACAGTCAGGGAAAAGTTCGCCTGCGAATAGCCGGAGAGCGGTTTCTCCATCAAGCGTATCTCCCCGCCAAGCGGAGGCTGGAAACCGCAAAGTGTACGGAGCAGTGTCGATTTGCCGGCTCCGTTCAGACCTAACAAACAGGTGACTTCTCCGGAGACGAGTCGCAGGTTCAGATCGTCATGGACCACTTTCCGTTTTCCACCTTTCAGCCGGTAACCGATGCTGAGTCCTTTTGTTTCTATTGCAGCTATGCTTGTCATACGCCGATCAGTCAAAATATTGAATGTTCTTCCGGTTCACAATTACATAAATAATCACAGGCGCACCAAGCATCGGAGTCACGGCATTCAGCGGCAAAATACTATGAGTGCCCGGCAGTACCATCAGCAGATTACAAAGCAACGCGATGCAAGAACCGGTCAGCAACGTAACGGGAACCAGCATCTTGTGGTTGGATGATCCCAACATCAAACGTGCGACATGCGGAACAGCCAACCCGATAAAGGAAATAGGACCGCAAAAAGCTGTCGTAGTCGCAGTCAACAACCCCGTACACAGCAGGATCAGAATGCGCGTCCGCTTGATCTTGATTCCTAAATTGGCGGCATACATTTCTCCCAGTAGCAGTGCATTCAATGGCTTGATCAACAGAATCGACAGCAACAACCCTATACATGTAAAACATGCGAAATAGGGCAACTGTTGCAAGGAGACCCCGGAGAAATTTCCCAATCCCCACATGACAAACGCATGTACCTTGTCAGTCGAAGCATAATAATTCAGAACTGAAATCAATGAGGAGGCGAGATAACCGATCATAATACCGATAATCAGCAACATGACGTTATTCTTCACCTTCGCCGAAAAATAAATGATCAATCCTAAAATACAGGCCGCGCCACTAAACGCAGCATGATTACCGCCAGATAGCCGCTGATGGGCAAATCGGTCACCATGCTCAGCGAACCGCCGAAATAGAGCATGATCGCAGCGACTCCCAGATTGGCCCCGTCACTGATCCCCAAGATAGAAGGACCGGCAAGCGGGTTTCGGAACAATGTCTGTAACAACAATCCGCTGACAGCCAGCGAAGCGCCCGCCAGCAATGCCGTCACAGCCTGGGGAAAACGGCTCTGCAACACAATATTCTGCCAGGCAAGCCGCTCCGTTCCTTCTCCCAGCAATATATTTACCACACTTTCGACCGGTATCGAGACAGCACCATAGACCAACCCGCCGGCAAACAGCATGAACAGGAGAACCAACAAAAGCGGATAAAAAATAAAGGCTTGCTTTTTCATGCCTGCAAAGATAATGCTTTTTAGCTTTCGGAACGGGAAGTCACCCTGTCATACACAAATAAAGCAAAAGCCGCTCCGACACCAACCACCATCAAGACCATCCAGATTTGCGAAGGATGATAGGTGTTCCACAAGAAATCGGTCAATTCGTGCGGCTCATGCCGGACTGCCTGGCAGCCTCATCAAAATAAGCATTATTCGACAATCCTTCCGGGATCGAAAGGCCTTTTTCCTCCACATACTTCCGGACGATCATCACCTTATCCGACATCTGCTGATAGACCGATCCGGAGATAATACCAGCCAAAACATTTCCTAAAAAGACAGGAATAAAGGAATATCCCATATACAAAGCCTTCTTGTCAACCGGAGCGATCCGCCCGATATATTCCGTAATTTTGGGCGATCCCGCCATTTCACCTAAAGAGAAAACCAGAATGGCAATCATCGTAAACAGCACATTCTGGAAGGCAAGCGTCAACGACATCCCGACCGCACAGACCAAAAAACCGGACATCATGGAACGTAAAGGCTTCATTTTCATAACAACGCTCGAAACCATCACTTGAAACAAAATGATGTAAAGCGCATCTATGTTTGTCACGAACTCCGGGTCCATAACACCGGAAGCCGGACTGTAGTTATGGCTGATAAAAGGGAAATGAGCCTGGAAGAAATCATACAAGACACTCGTATCGACCATTGTGAGATAAACACAGGCAGAGTAAAAAACAACTGGTTATACATCGTCCAGAAACCAGCCACAATCAGCAGGAAAACAATGAACTTCACATCTTTCAGGATGCTACCCATATTCCGGAATATGCCGGCAAACGTCTCGAACAAACGTTCCGTACTTTTTGTATTTTCTATACGTCCCGGCTCCTTATAGAACAGCAACAAGATAAAATTCAATGAAATAATCCCGGCCGATACATAAAAGATCAAAGACGACGTGTCTTTAAAAAGCAAAGTGACAAGAGGCCCGAAGAAAGCCCCGATATTCACCATCATATAAAAAATGCCGAAACCGATGGAGCTGTCGCATCTGTGGTCGTTTTAGCAATCGTCGCCGATATGACCGGCTTGAACAACGCAGCTCCCACCGCCAGATACAAATACATAAGGAAAACGCCCGTAAAAGTAGAAAACTGAGGTAATAACAGGAAAGCCGATACATAGATCAGAAAAGCGAGGAACAGCACTTTCCGGTATCCGTACCGGTCGGCGATCGCACCGGTCAAGACCGGAAGAAAGTAGAGAATCCCTGTCCCAACTCCCATCAACCAGCCTTTCTGCTCTTGAGTAAACTCCAAACCTCCGGCATCAGACGAGCCGGTAAGGTAGTTCGCAAACAACATAAAGAATCCATACCAAGCCCATCGTTCGAACAGTTCTATTACATTGGCCACCCAAAACGTACGGGGAAATTTTCCAAAAACACTCATAATCGTATTTGTTTATATCATATTGTCATCAAAGTATCGGTAAAGATAAAAACATTTTCACAAAACCTCTCCAACAATGAAACAAATAGCGTTCAATTACAAATACCGGACAGAACATTTAGTACAACATCCTTTAACGGTTAGAAAAATTTCTTTACCTTAGCCCCTCGAACAAATAGCTGATAATATCATATACTATGCGAAGAATCATCTTATCACTCATACTGCTTTTAGGATTCTGTTCCGGCATATATCCGATCTATTTCAAGCATATAGGCATGCAGGAAGGCCTGTCGCAGCTTTCCGTCATGGCCATCTACCAGGACAATTTGGGTAGAATGTGGTTCGGGACGGAAGAGGGGATCAACATATACGACGGAGTCCAGACCAAAGTGTACAAACCGTCCGAATTTCATCGCCAAAATACTAATCCGATAGGTAACCAGACACACTTCATTGCCGGAGACAAAGATGGAAACGTTTTCTTCGATTCCGATAATTCCCTGATCCGTTATGACATCCGGACACAGAAATTCTCCTGCTTGCGCAAATCAAACGTATATGCCGTCGCTTCTATCAAAGGAACGATATGGGTAGGAATAGCCGACTCCGTATTCACCTGGAATCCGGACAAGAACGAATTCGATTTTGTCACGAAGCTGGAAAGCCGGAACCAACATGCGACTTGCTTCCAGGAAGATTCCGGCGGCCGGCACTGGATCGGCACTACAGACGGACTCTTCAGGATGAATGACGACAAATCTCTTACCTGTATGATCATGGGTGAAGACATTTACGGCCTGTATGAAGACTCCAAATATAACCTCTGGATATCCATCCGCATGAACGGCATGTACAAGAGGGATGTGCACGGCAATTTCACCCGCTACCGCTACGATCCTTCCCATCCCAACAACATATCGAGCAACCAAGTCCGGGATTTTGTGGAAGATAACTTCGGGAACATCTGGTTCGGCACTTTCACCGGACTGAACAAATACAATCCGATCAGCAACCGGTTCGAGGTGTATGCCCGTAATCCTCTGCCCGGCAGCATGACCCATTCATCCGTATTTCCTGTTTACAAAGACAGGCAAGGTACGATCTGGCTGGGGACCTATTACGGCGGCGTCAATTATTTCAACCCGGAGACAGATATATTCACGGTTTATGCCGCCAACAACACCCGGAACGATTGCCTGGATTATCCTTTCGTCGGCAAGATGGTGGAAGACAAGGACAACAACATCTGGATCTGTACAGAAGGAGGCGGATTGAATTTCTTCGACCGGAAAACGAAGAAGTTCACCTACTTCATGGCCGATGAAAACCGCAACTCCATCGCCCACAACAACCTGAAGGCAATCGCTTACAGCCCGGAACGCAACAAACTGTATATCGGAACACATACCGGAGGCCTGTCCATCTACGACATCAAGAACAAACGGTTCAAGAACCCCTATTTCGAAGATCCGTCGTACGCCGTAATAGCCGGTGACCGGATCAACCAGATGAGAATCTACAAGGACGAACTGATTTGCACCGGACCGAAAGGAATTTTCAAAATGAATTTAGAGACGGAAAAAGCATCTCCGTTGTTCAAAAGCGGCAAGTATTACGGGAACACCTGCTTTCTTATCGACTCGAAAGGATACATGTGGCTGGCCTACGGTAAAGGCGTCTGGAAAATCAACCTTGAGAATGAAGAAGACCAGGTACAATTCCGTTCCGGTGAAAACGGATTGGGAACATTTCCCATCTCCCAAATAATCGAAGACAAAGAGGGGCGAATCTTCCTCGGAACCCGTGGTTCCGGCCTGTTCCGCTATGATGAGAAGAATAGACGGTTTATCGGATATACAACCGAAAACAGCTTCATCGCCAGTAACTACTGCTATGAACTGACATTGTCGACTCTGGATCAACTGGTGATAACAGGCGACAAAGGCATTACCTTTTTCGATCCGGACCAAAACCTGTTCAAAGTCGTAGAACTGGGGACAGCCCTGCCTCTGTCAGGCATAAACATCGGTTGCGGAATCCTGGTCTGCAAAAACGGGGAAATATTCGTCGGCGGCAGCAATGGCATGGCAACTTTCTTCGAACAGCAGTTGTTCAACTCCACCAAAGATTACCAACTGTATTTTTCCGATCTGTTCATCAACAACGAACAGGTTTCCCCCGGCGATCCCGACAAAGTGCTGACCGCCGCCCTGCCCTTCACCCGGAAGATAGAGCTGGCCTATAATCAGAATAACCTGATTTTCACTTTTACATCGAACAACTATGTCAATACGCTGAAAAAGGCGTCTTACGAATATATGTTGGAAGGTTTCGACAAGAAATGGATTCCCAGCAAAGATAACAACATTTTCTATACGAACTTGAACCCCGGAAAATACACCCTCATCGTCCGAGAAATACAATACGACCCGAACCTGGAACAGCCCCGTACTATTAAGATGGACATCCACATCCATTCTCCCTGGTATGCATCCGGTTTGGCTTATTTCATTTACCTGGTGCTGATCCTAAGCATCCTTTACAGTATCTATCGTTTCAAAAAATCCCAGTATATGCTGCAAACCTCCCTGGAGATGGAACGGAAAGAAAAAGAGGCTATCGAGGAACTGAACCAGGCAAAACTACAGTTCTTCTCCAATATCTCGCATGAATTCAGAACACCGTTGACGCTGATCATTTCCCAGATCGAACTCTTGTTGCAAAGCAGCTCATTGTCTCCTTCCATATACAACAAACTGCTGAAAGTGTATAAGAATACCTACCATATGCGGAACCTGATCAGCGAACTGCTGGATTTCCGTAAGCTGGAACAAGGACATATGAAACTGAAAGTGTATGAGCAAGATATCGTTTCCTTCCTGAAGGAGATTTACCTGTCTTTTTACGAATACGCATCCGGTCACTCCATCACCTACAACTTCACGGCTCCAGAAGAGCGTGTTTTGTGCAGTTTCGATCCGAAACAAATGCAAAAGGTTTTCTATAACCTGCTTTCTAACGCTTTCAAATACACCAAGCCGAACGCGACCATTGAAATGATTTTGGAAAACAAGGAAAATGAAGTGATCATTAAGGTAATCGACAATGGTATCGGTATCAGCAAAGATGATATAGATAAGATATTCGACCGCTTCTATCAGGCTGAAAACGGTATCTCGAATATCACCAAGACTCCCAGCACGGGGATCGGGCTTTCATTGACGAAAAATATCATCGAGTTGCACCACGGAACGATACAAGTGGAAAGCACGCCGGGCTACGGCAGCATTTTCATTGTCCGTCTCCTGAAAGGCTGCACACATTTTACCAAGGAAGAATTGGCACGGGATCAGCAGGAAAAGCAAACGGAGAGCCTGATTCCCGACACGGTCGCCTTCACCGATCATATGGAGGAATTTTCCGATGCAGAACAAAGAGAGGTACTGATAGAAGGAGACGATTCCCCCCGTACGATCCTGTTGGTCGAAGACAACGAAGAATTGCTCCAGATACTGGGTTCTCTTTTCTCGCCTATCTACCGCGTCCTACTGGCACGAAACGGTAAAGAGGGATTGGAAAAGGCACGCGAGGAACGGCCAGACATTATCGTTAGCGATGTCATGATGCCGGAAATGTCCGGTACGGAGATGTGTCTGAAAATCAAAAACGATTTCGACGTGTGCCATATCCCGGTCGTCTTGCTTACGGCACTTACTTCCGCCGAGCAAAACATCGAAGGATTGCAACGGGGCGCCGACGACTATATCAATAAACCGTTCAATGCAAAGGTACTGCTGGCACGCTGTAATAACCTGGTCCGCAACCGTATTATCCTGCAAAAGAAATTCAGCCAGCAGAAAGATTTCGATGCACAATCGCTGGCAAGCAATCCGATAGACCAAAAATTCCTGGACACGGTCAACTCGATCATTGAAAAGAACCTCGATAACATCGACTTCGACATGAACATGATGGCCCGCGAACTGGGACTCAGCCGGAGTTCGTTGTACGCCAAATTCAAGGCACTGACCGGTATGACACCAAACGACTTTGTCCTCAGCTGTAAACTAAAGCGAGCCGCAACCATGTTGACGGCTCAACCGGATTTGCAGATCGCCGACATTTCCGACCGGCTGGGCTTCGGCTCGCCACGTTATTTCACCCGCTGTTTCAAAGCTCAGTTTGAAATTACCCCGGCTGAATACAGGAAAAGGGCAGAAAAAAAGACTTCCGCAGACGCTGACTAACGACTGCGGAAGTCCTCCTCCGACCACTGCGACAGTGGTCCCGAAACGATTCAATCCATCACTTAAACACCTGAACCATCGGACGACCGATCCAGACCTGCGGTTGTTTCAACCCGAAGATATAAGCGATTGTCGAAGCACAGTCGAACTGCATCATGCTTTCCTGGAATTCATAACCTTTCTTGATTCCCTTGCCGGCAATAATAAAGGCAGTCTCCATTTCTTCCATTGTCTTGCCTCCATGTCCCTTTTTGATACCGCCATGATCAGCCGTAACGATAAAGATCGTCTCATCCAATAGGCCCGCATCCTTAACCGCCTGAATGATCTGGCCGATATAGCCGTCAAGCTCTTTCAGCTTTTCATAATAGGCTGGCGTATCATGGCCTTCTGCATGGCCGACATGGTCAGGTTCGTCGAAAACGATATTCACCAATGCCGGATGTGCCCGCTTGATATATTCGACTGCACATTTGGCTGTTGCCGGATTCTGAGGTTTATCCGTAATGTTTTTATCGTAGCTCAGTGCCAACGTATCGCATACATACCGGATTCCCGCCCATTCACAAATACAGCCGATTTCGGCTTTCGGATCAGATTCGCGCAGCAAACTGAATATAGTCGGGAAAATACCGTTCTTATTCACCACACGGGAAGGCAGATCCGGAGTCTGCGATCCCCATTCCGTATAACCATGAAGTTCCGGCCCCGCTCCCATATACATGGAAGCCCAGTTCACGGCACTGGAAGACGGAAGGACGGAGCGTTTTTTCAACGTATAAGACCCTTCTGCCATCAACTTCTTCACATTCGGCATATCGGCCTTGTCCACGCTATAAGCGCCCCAGCCATCCAGCCCGATCAAACTACATGTTTGGCTTTCCACTTGGCAGCCATCGAAGCATCGGCAAACAACAGTAGAAATGCCAATGCAAAAATCAATTTTCCTATTTTCATGTTATTCTAATTAACAATGCAAAGATAGTTTATAGGTATGATATTTAGTCATCATCGGATGGTTCGAATCCCGATTAAATACCTTTCTCGATATCCCGTTTACGTTTCAATGCCTCCAGATAATAATAATCGGCATAGTTCAGCGGAACATCTATTTCTGAATTGTGAGGGATGCTTCCTACGGAATGCATCAGCAGGAAGTTTCCGTTCGTACCCAATGCAGCCCGGTAAGCCGGAGAAGAAAGAGAAACCATGATACTGTCGGCATACGTTTTATAGCCGGCTGCATCCGGCACATCCATCGTGCTGATCTCATAAAGGGCGGAAGCGATACAGGAAGCCGTCGAAACGTCGCGTGGTTCGTTCGGGATGTTCGGAGCCGACATATCCCAATAAGGAATCAGATCTTCCGGCATATTCTTCAGATTCTTCATCATATTGAACGTTTTCAAAGCCTGATCCAAATATTTACGATCTTTGGTTTCACGATAGCATACCGCATAACCATAGATAGCCCATGCCTGTCCGCGACTCCAGATAGATTCGTCGGCATATCCTTGTGCCGTCTGGCGATGACGCACTTTGCCATCTTTGACACTGTAGTCGATCACATGGTAGCAACTACCATCCGGGCGAAAATGTTCCTGCATGGTACGGTCGGCATGCGACACCGCGATCTTATAGAAAGAAGAATCACCGGACAAACGCGTAGCTTCGAACATCAGTTCCAGATTCATCATATTGTCAATGATAACCGGACATTCCCAACCCCGTTCGGACTGCCATCCGCGTTCCACATCCCACGACTGGATAATCCCGGCAGCCGGACGAAAACGAGTAGATAACGATTTGGCTGCTTGTACCATCACATCCTTATAAGAAGGCGTTCCGGTCAGACGCAAACCATTCCCAAAACTGCAATTCACAATAAATCCGATATCATGATGCCAGGTCAGATTCTTGGCTTCCTCTATGGCCTCCGTATATTTGGTGGCCAACGGCAGCAACGTACTATCACCCGTTAATTCATACAAATACCAGACTGATCCGGGGAAAAAGCCGCTCCGCCAATCCGCATAACCGCAATAATAGACAGAACTGTCCGTTTTAAGCGTCACCGGGTTCAAGCATTTTCCACTCGCTTCGATCACACCGATCTCATTCCCTATTTGTGCACGGGCAAAATCGATGTTCTCGTCGATAAAACTTTTTTCTTCTGTTTTAGGGGCACCTGCACAAGATAGCAGAAATGCCGAAAAAGCAAATGCAATCAAATTTTTCATCATGATTCAATTATTTTATTGTTGTTATTGTATAGGTATAGGAGCCGGAAAGCGGCATATTTTTAGCGTTCAAGGAAACTCGGTAGATCTCTTCACCCCAGACGTTCGACAGGCGCGGATCGTCCAGACGGATCGTCTTGACCGTCGATGTAAAGATGTTCTTGTCATACGTCAGACGTACCTTCTCGCCGTTCACTTCGACCGTCACGGCTCCCGGAACCGAGATATCCACTTTTCCCCATGTCAGGAAATTGATCTGGTTCGGCCGCTCTGCCCTATCCAAGGAGAATGAGTCTTCTATCTTCAGTGTGTTCTTTCCCAAGCGGTACGAACGAATCCACTTTTTCACATTGGCCTCTTCCGGATAAGCGGTTGCAATATTGGCAGAGAAATACATGTGTTTCGGATCAAACTGTACCTCCGTAGCCTTATACTCCGAGCCAAAACGTTGCGCCACACCGTTGATCAGAGGCAAATTGTGATAGTTGCTTTGCATCGTCCAGATAGAATAGCGTTCGGAACTGAATGTCTGGCGGGTATATGTACCGACTCCGGCATCGATAAAGACAGGCATCGTATTCAAGTACAGGGAGAAAGATCCTACATCGTTGTGATTATGGCTTTCATTATTATAGCCACCTTTAGTTGCCACGAAAAAGCCGTTCTTGTTGGTCATATAGCAAAATTCGGTTTCCGGATACCAAGAATAGCTGGGAGACTGGTAATCGGCACTCCTCCCTTCCAGCTCTTCACGGGAGAGCAAGGTTTGGAATAGACGGAAAGGATCACCGGAGGGAATATCGTCTTTGTCAGAAAGGCTCTTGAGATAAGCGGCATAGCTCATCATTAGCGGACTACCCGTCGCTTTCCCGTATCTGAAAATAAGATCGGCATCGCTCCTCCTTTGGCGGAAGCATCGGCAAAATTGACTACCCAGCCGTTCCCCACATAGGACCGGGCAATATATTCACCCATATTCTTAATGATAGGCTGATCGAATATGGAAACTTTACCGCCTGTCCCGTCAGAAAGCATCTGCAGATAATCGTACATCTTTCCGGCGGCATGCCCCCAATAAGAAGGGCCTTCCTCACAACCTCCGTCTCCATGCGTATAATTGATAAAATGGTCCACGGAAGTCATCGTCCGGTAAACAGCTTTTGCCAATTTATCCCGGTCATTTTCGAGCAGGAAGAAACATTGCAGCACATTGAAATTACACCACGGATTCCAGTTATTCACCAATCCGCCGGGCTTCAAATGGAAGGCCATCCACCAAAAATGATCTTCATTCATATAGGTATCAAGGATACGGACCTGTAGTTCATGTCGTAACCTTTTTGATATCAAGGGATTTACCTTATCAAAAGAAGGTTTCAGATAATAATAAATCCAAGACAGCTGGGAGGCCAGATTTCCCGACCCCAAATCGATCACATGTTCTTCATTGCTCGGAAAGCATCCTCCGATTTTCTGTAATCCCAAATGAGCCGACAGTGCCCAGCTCGTCATTTCACAACTGACAAAAACGCCATTGATAATTTGGTCAATAAAGCGTCCCTTTCCTTCAGCCATCTCTGCCATAAACAGGCTTCCAAGTGCAGAATTATTCTTGCCAAACGGACTCTCCATAATCGTCCGGCTGCCACTCCGTCCATATTCCAGATAATCGGTTGCCTTTACAATCTTCCATTCATAATCCAAAAAGCGTTCCCCTTTCCGGATATAATCTTCCTTATAATCACCGAGGAATTTGTCCCAACCGGCCCGGTCGGAATAATCAGGATAAGGCACCCACTTCTGCCCCATTATCAAAGCGGATTTGACTTTCTCAAAATCGGCCTCCTTCTGCAACAAGTTGCGTTTTTCATACGCATGCAGGTGTGCAACTGTCCAAAGCAACAGGCACACGATTGTGATGAATCGTTGTGTTCTCATAGGTATTATTTTTCAATATCGCAAAAATAAAGCTCCCCTCAATGAGGAAGAGACATATTCATCCAATTCATGTGCACAGATTGTCCAAATGCAAAAATTTAAGGAGTTTCCATCCCATTTTTATTTTTCATAATTAGCACCCCTATTCTCCAAAAGCTTTATGCTTAGCGCTTCTATAATTTCTTTATTCTCATTTTCTCCTGCCACATTATAATTCTCATCTTCATCCTCCGAATGATCAAACAACATCCGATCTATAATCCGTTCGTCTTTGTCCCTCCATTCCGTATAGAAATACTGATCCTGTATAAAAGTGAAACCGTTTGCCCAGCGGGAAACCCCATACCCTTTTGTTTTTGCTTCTGGTGATTTTAACAGAGGAAGCAGGCTGGTTCCTTCCAACTGAATAGGTTGTTTAACCCCGGCAACATCACACATAGTCGGATACAAATCGACAAACTCCACAATCTGTTCACAACGGTATGGTGCTTTTATTTCAGGCGAATTGATAATGAGAGTCGAATGCAAACAAGTATTCATTATGCTGTGTTTGCACCAAGTACCATGTTCTCCCAAATTCCAGCCATGATCGCCAATCAATATGACAGTCGTATTTTTATCGAGTCCTTCTTCTTTCAACGCTTTCAACAAACGACCGATCTGTGCATCCACAAAAGAGACTGAAGCATAGTAACCATGTATCATCAATTTGGCAGTCGCCTCATCCAAGGGACCCAGTTCCGGAATTCCACTATAGGCCCTCAACTCGGACCAATTAGTCAAAGCACGCTCCGGAATGTTGTTGCCTGGTTTTAATATATAATTATCAGGAATTTCAATTTTGGAATGATCATACAGATCCCAATACTTCTGCGGCACAACAAAAGGCAAATGAGGACGAATGAATCCTACGGCAAGAAAAAAAGGCTTTTCCTGTTTTTTCATTTTTTTCAAATCCTGTATGCTCTTATCAGCGATTTGCCAATCCAGATAGTCCTTTTCGGGAAAATCTCCATGCTCATAAAAATATCCACGCCGACCTTTACCGGTTTCTTTCTGTTTTTGCATTAAAGCCAAGTTTTCCTCCGAGTGGTATCCCATTGCCGTACCTGGTACGGGAGGCATGACATCATCCCAATATTTCATGGAGGCCTCATCTTGGTGATGATATATCTTTCCGTTTGCAATCGTTATATACCCAGCGTCTCTAAAACATTTCTGTATGGTAACTGCGTCAGGTACATCAACATCGGTACGGGTATTCCAAGCCTGTAACAGATTTTTTGTCGGACGCAATCCGGTCAATAGACTTGCACGGGAAGCACCGGATACAGCAATATTGCAATACGCCCGGTTAAATAATACACTTTGTGCTGCCCAGTGATCAATATTCGGGGACTTGATCTGCTTCTGTCCATAACAGCCCAACTCAGGGCGAAGGTCATCACAAATGATAAATAATACATTTTGTTTTTTCGATTGTGCCATTACATCGGCTACAGAAACTATAGCAAGGCAAGCAGTCAATAACAAATTTGCATTCTGCATGTTCATATAAATTTTAGTCATAAAAAAGGTTACTTCCGTAACAAGAATTTAAATCTTGACAGAAGTAACCTCCTTTCATTTATGGATCACAAGTTACCATCCCGGATTTTGCTTAATAGCACTATTCATATCTATTTCATCTTGCGGTATTGGCCACAGATAATCACGATTTTCCCGGAATACACGGGTAAACATACGTTTACCAGTAAACCCATACTCTTCTCTGTTTAACATCGTATGGGATAGTTGCCAACGACGTAAATCACTATCACGAAGTCCTTCATTTGCAAATTCGACAGCCCTTTCCTTAAATATGCGTTGGAATATTTCATCTTTTGTTACCGCTTTCAGATAATCAGGGCCACTATTTAGCAAGGCGATACCAGCACGCTCACGAACTTTATTAATATATTCAACTGCTTTCGTTGAATTACCTTGTTCATTATAAGCCTCCGCCAACATCAAATAAACATCAGCCAAACGGATAATAGGGAAGTTTACTGGTGTATGTGAACGATCTGTAATTGCACCATCCAGTCTCCTTCCGGAACATATTTACGCCAGAAATAAGTTTCCCAACCACCTCTATTATTATAAACAAAACCATTAGCAGAAGACAACGTTATAGTTCCTTTTTCATTTTTAGCGACAACAAAGAGCATCTCTGTTTTTTTGTTGCTATACCAACCTTGATATGTCGTATAAGGCAAAATAACAGTCGCTTGCATACGAGGATCACGATCTTCATACATCTGTAAAATCTTAGCTCTGTTTTCCTCAGGCATACTTATGATCTCCGTTGCACTTGAATTAGCTGTACATCTGAACACACTTTCCTTCACATCATTACTTGTTGTAAATCCAGGGAAAAGTTCATCCCAATCAAAAGGACGCCCATCTTTGTATTCATACATTTCAATCAATGTAGATGAAGGAACCGTATTATTCCAACAACTGCCATAAGAAGCACGTGTTCCTGCATAAAAACAGAGTGGCATACCATAGCTGTTACCGGTACCACCAAGATTAACGATCGAAAAGATCATCTCCGAACTGGTGTGACCACCATCTAAATTAAACAAACCCGCATAATCACTATATAATTCATGTCCACTCGTAGATTTTTCCAACCATTCGACAGCTTTGTCATATTCTTTCGCGTATAAATAGACTTTTCCCAGCAATGCTTGAACGGCAGTTAAAGTCACACGTCCATAGTTTTCACTATCCCATGCCTCTGGCAGACCGCACTCCAATGCCTTCTCTAAATCCTTGACAATAAAAGCACGTGTATCTTCAACCGAACTTCTCGGATTCATCAGATTATTAAAATCTTTTTCCAAATCGACTGATTCATCGTAAAGAGGGAGACCTCCGAAATAATCCATTAGATGGAAATAGACTAAAGCCCGTAAGAAATGTGCTTCTCCCAATATCTGATTCTTTGTACCTTCTTCAATTGGAGCATCTGCTACATTTCGGATAACTAAATTTGCACGTTGGATACTGTTGTACCCATCCTGCCATTTGCTATTCATAAAACCAGTTTTTGAAGTAGCGGTCCCCAGCTGTAGTACTTCGTATTGATCATAACCGGCAGCCACATCAGAGTTGACATCGATCAAAAACATTTTACCGAACAAGTCATCCTCTTTCAAGGAGGCATAAACTCCCATCAATCCCTGCTTGCATTGGTCTGCCGTTTGCCACATTGCCTCCGAGCTCACTTGGTCATAAGGAGTCCTGTCTAAATCGTAGCAACCTGTGAGTAGAGATACAGCTGCCATCAAAGACAATATATGTTTTTTCATTTTATTTTTCTTTTTAATGATTTGACTTTATTGTTAAAACGAGACGTTCACACCAACTACAGCTTGTCTCATAGTCGGGTAAGTAACACCACTTACTTCCGGATCATATCCTTTCCATGAAGTAAACGTAAAGAAATTTTCCAAACTTCCGTAAATGCGAACACGTTCCAAATAGGCTTTCTGAGTCCAATGAGCTGGCAATGTATATCCCAACGTGATATTACGAATCTTCAGATAGTTTTTATTGGCTACCCAGAACGTAGAATTCTGTTCATTCCGTGTATCACTATAGTCCAAGAAACGAGGATAAGTTGCATCTGTCCTTCCTTCATACCAACGCCCATCGGCAACATCCGCATTGATTTGATATCCTTGACGAACCACACTACGGAACAAATTACTGTGGAAAATATCTTTCAAGCCAGCCTGTCCCTGAAATAACATTGAGAAATCGATACCTTTCCACTCGAAACCTAAGTTCATACCAAACGTAAAATTAGGATTCTGTCCGTTACCTACTACCACACGGTCATCATTATCAATTTTTCCATCAGGCTTACCTGTCAGTTCCCCGTTTTCATCTCTTCCGTTAACGTCTTTATACAGGAGATCACCTTTCTGAGGTGTTCCGAATGCAGTGAATGCATCCGGGTTATTGGCGACCATTTGTTCGACAATCGCCAAATCTTCGTCAGTCTGGATGATACGGTCAGCCTCCAATACATATAAAGACCAGATTGGTAATCCTTCTTTCAACATACGGGCTCCATCATAAGAAGCATCACCTCCTTTAAACTTATCAACATTATTTTTAATGTAGGTGAAATTAAAACCAACATTATAAGAAAAGTCTTTTCCTATCTTATCATTCCAACTGGTCGTGAATTCGATACCTCGGTTTGAAACCTTGGCTGAGTTTTGTTTAGGTACTGTTGCATTACCATGTACCATCGGCGCCGGCAAGTCAATCAAAATACCTTTCGTACGTTTGTCGAAATATTCAATACTTCCAGAAAGACGGTTTCCCAACAGGCCGTAATCAACACCGATGTTCGTGATATAAGTCGTTTCCCATGTTAAATCAGCATTTGCTATCGCAGTCTGTGACAATCCATTTACGACAGTACGCCCCAAAACGTAATTAGTTTGTGCAAACATTGACTGAGACATATAGTTTCCATCCTTATCACGATTATCCCCCAGTGTATTATTACCTAACGATCCGTAGGATGCACGAAGTTTCAAATTATCCAACCAGCTTCTGGTATCCTCCATAAATGCCTCTTCAGACAAACGCCAAGCTCCTGAGAAAGACGGGAAATACCCCCATCGGTTGTTCTTGTTGAAGCGAGAGGAACCATCGGCACGAAGGTTTACTTCAAGCAAATAACGGTCATCCCACCCTAAATTTAAACGTCCGAAGAATGAACGCATTGCCCATTCATAGGTATTACCTTCTCCCGAATAATCTCCATAGGCTCCTTCGACAACCCCTAACGACGGATCAATTAAATCTTTGCGTGTTACACCAAAATCCGAATACTTGTATTGTTCTTGGCTGGCACCAACCATCAAAGTTGCACTTAAACGATCATCAAAGAAATTCCGTTCGTAGCGAGCTGTCGCATCCATAAAGTTACGAATGGTCTTTTCACTGTAATTTGTAATACTTGTCTGTCCGACTCCGTCAGAATACAGTGCACCAGTCTGGAAATTATATAATGGCACGAAGTTCGGCTTGGACACCTTCTTCTTATCGTAGTAATCGTATGTATAAGAGCCTTGAATTGTCAATCCTTTCAACGGTGTCAAAATTGCATATAAACGTGTCTTCATACTGTTCATATCAATATTTCCTGTCACATTCCGCAAACGATTGTACGGGTTATTCGTTGCATTTTGCGGGTCGTCTTCCGGATTAGCATTGATACCCAATCGATTTTGATCATCCAAATAAGCAACTCCAGGGTTACCACCTGTCAATCCATACGTGTAGATGTCATCCAGATTTTCTGTAACAGGAGTCGTGTTGGCGACATAACCACTCATATTCACACCTACTTTCAACCAATCTTTCAGCTGTGAATCAATATTTGCACGGAGACTAAATTTTTCGTACCCCATGTTTTCCAGAATACCTGGATTATTTAAATAATTGAAAGAAGTATAATAAGTCAATTTTTCACTTCCTCCCGAGGCCGAAATATTGTGTTGATGAGAAACTCCTGTTTGATATACATCAAAAAGATTACTATTAGGATAAGCCAAGTAATTAGGGACTCCGTTTGTCAAGCCATTTGGATCTTTCGATTTTTCACGCCAAAGATCAATGGTTGCCTGTGAGAAAGGAGCATCTTTGTTGCTGTTAAGCATCCCTTCATTCATTAGCTCCATATAGGTCGCATAATCGCTTATCACTTCGTAAGGCTGCTTTAAAGTTTCGAATGAGACATAACCGTTATACTCCAATTTCATTTTGCCAGATTTACCCGACTTTGTTGTAATAAGTATAACACCGTTTGCAGCACGTGATCCATAGATAGCTGACGAGGCTGCATCTTTCAAAACAGTCATGGTTTCCACATCTTGGGGATTAACGGAACTCATACTCCTTCCACACCGTCAATGATAACCAAGGGCGAAGAATTGTTCAATGTTCCTTGACCGCGAACTGTGATTTCTGCATCTCCATTATTCGACGGCAAGTTGTTAGTTGACGCTATATGAACACCTGGTGCAGTACCTGCAAGTGCAGTAGAAATACTTGTTAACGGACGACTTTCGGTCATTTCCCCTACATTAACAGACGTAATAGAACCGGAAAGATTCACTTTTTTCTGCGTTCCATAACCGACAACAACAACCTCTTCAAGTGCCTGAGAATCTTCTTTCAATTTAATTGTAAACGAAGTTTGCCCGTTAACTTGAATCTCCTGCTCTTTATAACCGATAAATGAAACAACTAAAGTCGAATTCGGATTCACTTCAAGTGCAAAGTTTCCATCCATGTCTGTAATCGTCCCATTAGTCGTTCCTTTTTCTACGACATTTGCTCCAGCGACCGGACCAAATTCGTCTTCAACTATACCTTTAATAGTGTATTTAGCCTGTTGTGGCGAAGCGACAACAGGACTGAGTTCTGCAGAACTCAGTGTACCGGTAGAAGGATTAGCAGAAGCTATCCCAATCGATGCTAAGAACATGGAAGTCCCCAAAAACATCGCTCTCGATACATAAAAGCGTTTAAAATCTTTTGTCATAATAACATTGGATTAGTAAATTAGATTTATAATTCATATCTCAATTAATTATCGTTTGTGTTTTTACATGCTCAAAATATATCTGAGTCCTTCAAGAACTATGGTGCTTCGTCATCATTTACGATTCAATATTGATAATTACTGCATACGACTATGGAGAGATAGAGTTTATTCAATCCGTTTTTTTATTTTTTCGCCATAATCCGCAAATTGCCATCACCTGCACATGTAATAATCTGATTATAAACATCTTGACGGATGAATATAAGTAATAGAAGTGGCTTCACCGCTTATGTTTGCCTTCATCTGAGGTAAGTCGGCCTCGGAAAGTCCCATTTTCACTTAAATATATAGTGGTGAAGATGAAGCAGAGTGGCATGGTCAACCTAAATCAGGACGAGACAGGGTGAAGGTAAATTTTTGAGATGAAGCCTGTTCGGACGCTTGCCTTCATCCTTGTATAGCATGATAATCAATTGGTTTATAGGACGGAGAGAAGCCGAATTGGAATTTCGTGTAATACATGTTTAAACAACATGGTGACAAATTTCCATTTATGGTTCATATCTGCCAAACTATGAGAATTTGCCTTAGTTGTATCGTTTTTACGTTTCGATGTGTATCCATGTAAATATTCAAACATGAATGCTAAATAAATATATTGCTCATTAAGCCTAATTTATATGTTATATAAAACACATACACTACAATATGCTAATATATAAACACTTAACATATTGCTAAAAACTCACCGTTGGAAGATTAGTGCATATCAAATGGATAAAATTATACATCCATGCACATTATTAACATCTAAATTTGCAGCGTTTTGGTCATAGTTCTTGAAGAACTTAGATCAAAACACACTTTTGTGAAAAACACAATGGAAAAACACAAAGTGCCTATTTAGAGAAACGAGAATTATTATCAATTTATTAATCAATCTGGTGTTATTATGACAAAAGATTTTAAACGCTTTTATGTATCGAGAGCGATGTTCCTGGGAGCTTCCATGTTCCTGGCATCAATCGGAATGGCCTCAGCTAATCCTTCTACCGATACGTTTGGTTCAAATGAACCTACTCCTGTTGTAGCTTCTCCTCAACAGGCAAAACACAGTATCAAAGGTGTAGTAGAAGATGCTCTGGGTCCTATCGCTGGAGCTAATGTCGTAGAAAAAGGAACTACTAACGGTACAATTACCGACATGGACGGTAATTTCTCTTTAGAAGTATCTCCTAATTCCATCCTTGTTGTTTCTTATATCGGATATAAGGACCAAGAAATCCCCGTAAACAATCAGACTTCGTTCAACATTAAACTAGCCGAAGACTCACAAGCTTTGGAAGAAGTTGTAGTTGTAGGTTACGGCACACAGAAAAAGGTTAACTTGTCCGGATCTGTTTCGACCATTAATGTTGCAGAACTGACAGAAAGCCGCCCTATCACCAACGTTTCCCATGCACTGGCAGGTTTGGCAGCTGGTGTAAACGTACAAGGTACGGCTAATCAGCCGGGTAACGACAATGCGTCGATCAAGGTTCGCGGTCAAGGAACACTGAATGAATCTTCCCCATTGGTCATTATCGACGGTGTAGAAGCGGGTATCAACACTGTTAACCCACAGGATATCGAATCGATGACCGTATTAAAAGATGCCGCATCATCGGCAATTTATGGCTCACGTGCTGCAAATGGTGTTATCTTGATTACCACCAAACAAGGGAAAGCTGGTTCTATTAAGTTGGACTACAACGGGTATGTTTCATTCACATCACCAAGTATCCCCAGTTCTATGGACCCCGTTTCTGATTATGCCACTTATATGGAATTGATCAACGAAGGCTACCTGAATTCTAATTTGAAAGCTCAGTTCTCACAAGCTGTCATAGACGAATGGCGGGCAGATGGTGGACGAGATCCGTTAAAATATCCGAATACAAACTGGATTGATGAGACATTTACACCTTCGACTTCTCACAACCACGTCATCTCCATGAGTGGCGGTAGTGACAAAATCCGCTTCTATTCATCATTCGGTTATCAAAAGAATCCGGGGGTAATGGAAAATACCGGCTTCGAAAAATATAATGGACGTGTAAACATTTCAGCCGATGTAAAACCGTGGTTGAATTTAGGGGCACAAGTCAGCGGATATGTTTCAAACATGGAACCATCTGCCAAATATACGGCAAGTGACAAGAAAGACACATCTGTTGATGATGTGTTCACCTACGCATCAGCAACGACTCCCGGTATGGTATTCCGTGCACCGGACGGACGATACGGGGCTATGAATAATAGTGAAGACGACGCACAATCGGCAAATAACAACCCTTTGATCCGTTTGAACAGCAAAGCTGGTAATATCCGCAAAACCAATATGCGTTCTCGTTTCGTCGGAACGTTGAAACCGTTCGAAGGCTTTTCTGTTACAGCATCATATTCTTATGAGTTCGTGGATGAACAACGAAGTCGGAAACCTGTTTTCATCGATGGTTGGAACTTCCGTGATAACGTGATCACTTACTCCAACAGAGGAAAAACCAACATCATGAATTACGACGGTAAAACCGAACGCTTCTTCGGAGATGTTGTAGCACGCTACGAGAAACGTTTCATGAATGACCGCTTAGGTTTGAACGCGATGGTCGGAGCCAGCCAGGAAATGTATCGCAGCAAGAACTTCTCTGCTACAAAATATGACATGATCGATTTAAGTTTGAACGTGATCGATGCTGCAATCGGTGATGCAACAGCTTCCGGTTCAAGCACTGAATGGGCTATGCGTTCTTTCTTCGGACGTATCAATCTGGATTGGGAAAACAAATACTTACTAGAAGTCAATCTTCGTGCAGACCAATCATCCCGCTTCCTTTCAAATAACCGTACCGGTTACTTCCCTTCTGCTTCCGTTGCATGGCGTATGGATCAAGAAGCCTTTATGGAAGATTGGGTGGAGAAAGGGTTGAGCAACCTAAAGTTCCGTTTATCTTATGGTTCTTTGGGTAACAATTCTGTTGGGAACTACGACGCGATCGCTACTTACGCTAATAAACCAAGCTCCGGTTCTGCATTCAACTACACGTTGAACAACGCACTGATATTAGGTCTTGCACAAGCCAGACTGGCCAATCCGGCTCTGACTTGGGAATCTACCTATATGACAAATGTCGGTTTCGATTTCGGTTTGGTCAATAATAAATTAACTGGTACTGTCGATTACTTCAATAAGAAAACAAAAGACATTTTGATCAACTTGCCTGCACCGGACGTACACGGAACAGCATCCATTCCTAAACAAAACAGTGCGACTGTTACAAACCAAGGTATCGAGATGACTCTCGGCTGGCAGGACCAAATTGGAGATTTCTCCTACGGTGTCAACGGCAACTTTACATTCGTAAAAAACAAAGTCAATAAGTTCAAGGGAACAGATAAAGGCGGTATCTCTTATGACGGGGCTAATATTATCTGGGAAGGTCATTCCATCAATTCTCAATATTTATTGCGTGCAGACCGCATAATCCAAACAGATGCTGATCTAGCACTTGTACAACAAATGATCGACAACGCACCGATTGACGAGAAGACTGGTAAAAAGGTGAATCCGTTTGCCGCATTCGGTACGCCTCAAAAAGGAGATTTACTGTACAAAGACATCAATGGAGACGGTATTATTGACATGGATGACCGCGAAATCGTCAGCGACGGCCCGAACCCGAAATTCCAATTCGGTTTAAACCTAAATGCCGCCTACAAAGGATTCGACTTTTCCGTTCTGTTCCAAGGACAGGCTGGTGTGAAAGTTTACTGGCAAAATGCATTGGCAAATACTTCAACCGTACGTTTCGGCTACCAGTTGAACAAAGATGTTGCAGAAGGAAGATGGGTTGAAGGCCGTACAGACGCTATTTACCCGCGCTTGTTACAATCCCAGAATCAGATCAACACTCAAATGAGTGATTTCTACTTGGAGAACAAAGCCTTCTTGAAGATTCGTAACATTCAATTAGGCTATTCACTGCCTAAATCTATTACGAAAAAGATGCAATTGGAAAGACTTCGTTTCTATGGCAGTTTGGAAAATTTCTTCACATTTACATCTTACAGAGGATTTGATCCTGAAATCAGCGGGCTGGCTTATCCGGCAATGAAATCAGCAGTTTTAGGTATTAATGTAACCTTTTAATTGAAAAAGCATTATGAATAAGTATAAATTATTTTTCACTTGTGCAGCATCACTTCTGTTAATGAGTAGCTGCTACGACTTGGACCGTTATCCGGAAGATCAGTTAAGTGCCGGAACATTCTTCCAGACACAAGACCATGCCGATCAGGCAATGATGGGGGTTTACAGTCAAATGACACACAACGATGTGTTCGGCCGTCAATTCGGTTTTGACTGTTTAGGTGGCGTAGGTGCCGGATATGACGCACCTTCGTATCCAAACATCGGCCGTGGTACTTATACCACTACGGAAGGAGCCGTCGGCGATAAGTTCAAACAACTGTATGAAGGCGTCACACGTGCTAATATTGTATTACAGAACGTCGACCAATGTGATATGTCCGACGAACTGAAAACCCGCTACAAATCGGAAGCCCGTTTTATGCGTGCCCTTTACTATTTTACCTTACTCGATTTTTGGGGTGGAGTTCCGATTTATGATGAGACAACTATCGTTGCGGAAGACTTCTCCAATATGTTGAAACCAAGAAGCTCAGCAGAAGAAGTCCGTACATTTATCATCAAAGACCTGGATGAAGCGATTGCTCATTTACCGGCAGATTGGGATGAATCAAATAAAGGACGTGCGACATCCGGAGCTGCAATGGCATTGAAAGGAAAAGTCCTTCTCTACAACAAACAATACCAAGAAGCAGCCACATGCTTTGAGAATGTTATCAACAGCGGTAAGTATGCTTTGTATTCAGATTATGAAAACCTGTTCAAACCAGGTGGAGATGAAAGTTCAGAAATGATCTTTGCAATTCAAAATATCGGTGGTGTCGGTACTGATTTCGGTATGCCGATGACATTCTATATGGGAAGCCGTGCTTCTTATGGAAGTTGCTGGAACAATGTAATGGCAGCTACTGACTTCGTTGATTCTTACGAATGGAAAGACGGACGTGCTTTCGATTGGAATGAAGTTATTCCAGGATTCAACGAAAATGATGCAGTCAAGAAAGAAACATTCTATGCGACATTAAACGAAGGGTTGAACAAAGTGGCCACCTATCCCGCCGCAAAAGACAAGTTATTAGAAATGTACAACAAGCGTGACCCGCGTATGATGGCTTCCATCATTATGCCGTACACGACTTATAAAGGTTGGTATTCCAACGCTCCGATGGATACGGAATATGTTATCACAGAAAAATCCGGACAGACAAACGAAAAGAACGGTTTTATTCGTGTTAACGGAAACTACGAAATGTATTTGTGGCGTAAATTTGTAGCCGAATATGACATGAATGGTGCTATCAATAACCGCGAAGATACACCGATCAACTTCCCGCTGATCCGCTATGCCGATGTATTGTTAATGCTGGCTGAATGCTACAACCAGACAGACCAGCAGACAAAAGCAGTCGACTTGATCAACCAAGTCCGTGCACGCGTCGACATGCCGGGACTTAATAGCGGCCCAAGTTATTTGCAGGCAACTACCAAAGAACAAGTATTCGAACGAATCAGACATGAGCGTGCAGTCGAACTGGCTGGCGAAGGGTTAAGTTTCAGTGATATGAAACGTTGGGGATTACTGGAAACTCTGGCCGGAGAAGTCAAAGGCTTTACCGGACAATTCTATTACAACCGTGTCGTTCAGTCTCGGGACTATTTATGGCCGATTCCGAATAATGAAATTCAGAAGAACCCAAGTCTGAAAGAAGATCAGAACCCAGGATGGTAATCATCGACCATTAAACGAATACAAATAAAGGGCAGACGGTTATGTCTGTCCTTTTTCATTATATTTGTAATCCATATGCTCCCATCTGAAAGAGGAACTCCTTTCAATATTGGCAGCAATATGAACATAGAATCTCATATCCAACTTATCAGGACTAGGAAAAATGAATTGCAAAATATCATTACGTTCTATAAATCAACAAAAATATGTATAAACAACTCAATCATTCCAGCCATGATGCGGCATATCTTTTAGGGGGTATCCTTCTTTTTTCCTTTCAAGGATGCAAAGAAAAGCCTGTTACCACCCAAGGTTTATCGAGCACTCCTAACGTCATCTACATCTTCCCGGACCAAATGCGCAACCATGCGATGGGTTTCTGGAGAGAAGCAGGATTCCGGGAAGCGGTGAATTTCGAGGGAGATCCGGTGCATACGCCTAATCTGAACCGGTTTGCGAAAGAATCCGTTGTACTGACTTCGGCTATGAGCAACTGCCCGCTGAGCAGTCCGCACCGGGGGATATTGTTGACGGGGATGTATCCGGAACATAGCGGAGTTCCCCTAAACTGTAATGCCAACCGTCCGATCAGTTCATTACGCGAAGATGCGACCTGCATCAGCGACGTGTTCAGCCAGGCTGGCTACAATTGTGCTTATATCGGGAAATTGCATGTCGACTGCCCCACTCCCAACGACCCGGAACGTCCCGGAAAATATGTGGAAGACCGTGTCCCGGCCTGGGACGCCTACACTCCGGCAGATCGTCGGCACGGCTTCGATTATTGGTATTCATATGGAACCTATGACGTGCACAAGCATCCGCATTATTGGGATACGGAAGGGGTAAAACATGAAATCAACGAGTGGTCTCCCGAACATGAAGCGGATAAAGCCATCTCCTATCTGCGGAACGAAGGGAACGTGCGTGACCCTGAAAAGCCGTTCTTCATGATGGTCAGCTTTAATCCGCCTCATAGCCCGTATGCTTCTCTAGAAGACTGCATGGAGGAAGATTACGACTTATACAAAGACCTTCCGTTGGACAGTCTGCTCATTCGCCCGAACGCAAACCGGGAGATGAAAAAAGCAGCTTCCGTACGTTATTACTTTGCATCGGTGACAGGCGTCGACCGGGCTTTCGGACGGATACTGGACGAACTCGAAAAGCAGGAATTGGATAAGAATACCCTCGTCATTTTCTCTTCCGATCATGGAGAAACCATGTGCAGCCAAAATACGGACGACCCCAAAAACTCGCCTTATGCCGAAAGTATGAACGTCCCGTTTATGATTCGTTTTCCCGGAAAAGTAACCCCTCGGATCGACAGCGAACTTTTGTTGTCTTCTCCCGATATCATGCCGACCATACTCGGACTGTGCGGCTTGGAAAAGCAGATCCCAGCAGCAGTGGAAGGGCGGAATTATGCAGGACGTTTTACAGGAAAAGATTCTTCCGTTCCTTTACGCCAGGGAGCCTTGTATATCAAGAATATCGACGGAGAAAAGGATGCCGAAGGAAAAGTCATTTCTTATTTTCCGGTAGCGAGAGGAATCAAGACACATCAATACACCCTATCACTCACAATCGACCGGAAGACGAAAACACTAAAAGAAGCACTTCTATTCGATGATTTGAAAGACCCGTACCAGATGCATAATCTCCCCCTGCAGGAGAATCATGAAATCGTTTCCGAACTATGCAGACAAATGGTCCCTCTACTGAAAGAGGCAGACGATCCGTGGTATAAGGAACAAATATTAAAAGAACTGATTCCTTACGAAGCTAAAAAAGAGGTTTCAAAAAAGGGATGTAGATGTTCTTTATCTTAACGACCGTCTTTATTGCCATGAAGTCAATGTTCGCTCCCTATGAACATTGACTTCATCGTGATGAAGACGGTCGTCACGGTGATGAAGGCGGTCCTCTTTTTGCCTCCCCCTTTGCAAGTACGGGCAATTCTTATTTCACCGTCCAGGTCACCTTATCATTTACAGGATTTTTCTTCTGAGTGGAACGGGCCTCTATCGTGTTCTCCCCATCCTGCAAAGCGACACCTTTCCATTCGAATGTTGCATATTCGTCCGGCTTTTGTTTGCCGATACTTTTTCCGTTTACAAACAACTCGACTTCCGGCTGATTGGAGAAAATCATAATATCCGTTACTGCCAATGAACGATCGCGATGGCGACGGTTCGTAATATAGACGAACGGCTCGTCTTCGTTCCAGTTGGCCTTATAAAAATAGAAAGCATCTTTCTTCACCTTACGGTCGAAAGTCACCAGACCTTTATCGTTGATACCGGGCCGGTCACCTTCCACACGGTGGGCCGCACCGAAGTCAAACAGGTTCCAAATGAAAGAGCCCCAAACGAACGGACGTTCCGCCAATGCTTTCCAGTTTCCGATATGATAATAGGTCTGATAATTCTCCGGATGCCACCAACCGGAAGCGATCCCCCGTTTCACAGAATCCTGCTGGTGGTAGATGCTTGCTCCTGCCCCATATTCGCTGATGGCGATCTTATATTCCGGATGTGCCTTATGATTGGCATCCAGCCATTTTCCCATATCGGACGGAGAACCGCCATACCAACCGAAATACTGGTTCCAAGCAATCACGTCGGTTACCTTATTTATATCATCATCGTAAGAAAGGAAGCTGGCAGATGTCGTCAGGCGAGTCGGGTCCTCCTTATGGGCCAAATCGTTCAATTCCTCGATATATTCGGTCGGATTGTCTCCGATGGTCTTTAACTCATTAAACAGCCCCCAGAAACAAATCGACGGATGGTTATAATGCTGGCGGATCAATTCTTTCAACTGCTCTTTCCCGTTCTCACGAAAAGAAGGCTGGTTGATATAGCTCTATCCTGATATCCCCCCGGCCCGATCTGAGGAATTTCAGCCAGGTGACAATACCGTATTTATCCATCAGGTCATAAAAGTAAGTAGCTTGCGGGTAATGAGCCAGACGAACGGCATTAGCTCCCATTTCTACCATAATGGCTGCATCTTCATCGTGGTGCATTTTATAAAGAGCATTTCCCCTTTCCGCCCGATCCTGATGGCGGCATACTCCTTTCAGCTTCAGATGTTCACCATTCAAGAAAAAGCCTTCCTCGGCATCCACATGATAATAGCGCAAGCCTAATGGCTGTACAATCCGATCTATTATTTGACCTTCGGAAAGAAGAGATATTTCGGCCTTATACATGAACGGATCTTTACGGCCATTCCAAAGACGGGGATTTCGGATTGTCAAATCCATTCCGGTTGTAGCCCAGTCATTGGCATCCACTGTAACCTTTATATCCTGCTGCTGAACGAGTTTATCGTCTTCCCAGATCTTGATGTCCACTTTTACGGGTTGCGCCGTCGCACTTCCGTTAGAGACGAGCACTTTCGCCTTTACATCGGCCTGCTCTTTCGTCACTTTATTCTGAATCAGATAGACACCGGGAGATGCATAGTCGGTCAACGAGATATTAACCGGGTCCGTTATGATCAGATTCACATCCCGGTAGATCCCTCCATAGAAATTAAAATCACCGACCAACGGCATAACATCCTGCTGCAAAGCGTTGTTGACCTTCACTAAAATCCGATTGTCGGCATCATATTTCACCTTATCTGTAATCTCGAATACAAACGCTCCATATCCGCCACGATGTTCACCAATATGAACATCGTTAATAAAAACATTCGCAATTGTATTGACTCCTTCGAAACGCAGGAAAAGACGTTTGCCTTTCCATTCAGGCTTTACAAACAGCGTTTTGGTATAGTTGCCCATTCCACGATAGTAATCCTGTTTGCCGGAAAGGGCATCGCCACTGTTCCAGGTATGAGGCAGGTTCACCCGTTCTTCACTTTTAAACTGTACCTGATGGGAAAAACGGAACATCCAGTTTTCATTCAACAGGATTTCCTTACGTGCCGCAAAGATTGAAGTGCTGATAAAAAGGAGTATCAGACTAAAGATTGTGTGTTTCATGTTTACAAAATTCTTTATTTACGGCTCAAAATTAGGTGATTGACGGTAAAGGGACAGGCACAATTTGTCTAATTGGATGGATAGATTTGTCCAAGAGCGCTATTTTAAACAAAAGAGGTCATGTCTACATCACGACACGACCTCTTTGTTACTAATTTCGTAAATATAGGACAACTGCTTACATTCCTTGTTCTCCACCACCTGAATTGCCTTCTCCTCCGCCTTTGGAGTCATCATTACTGATACCGCGGCGTACTTTCTTGATCTGGCCTTTCATTGTACCGAAACGGTAAGAGACGCTCAGACGGAACTCACGCGAATGGCGCCAGTTGGTCGAGACATCCCGGAAACCTTCGCCGGTAGTCGTCATCTCCATCTTCATTGTTTTCCAGAACGGGTTCTGCGCCCCGAGAGAGACAGAGAGTTTCTTCTTCAAGAAATCCTTGCTAATGTTCAATCCGGCAAAATAGAAAGGAGATTGCTTGCTTTGCAACTGAATCCAGGGGCTAAAATAACCTCCATGCAGATTGATGCGGAAGTCTTTCGGTAACGTGAATTGGGAACCGGCAAACACACGACCGCTCCAGCCTTTGTTGCTCATGCCCAAATCGGAGGCCTTCATATCCGTATAATCCGCGCCACCATTCATATAAATACGGAACCAAGTTGTCGGAGACCAGTTCCCATACAGGAAAATACCGACCTGTTGTTTTTTACCGATATTATCGTATGTATTCCACAGAGCACCATTATATTGGGAACGGGGATCGGTCGATGGGAAATCGGCCGTCGTCGTATAGCGTTCGATCGCATTATTGACAAACGTATAACTTAAACTGGCATTAATACTGAACTTCTGAGTGAACTTACTGAAGTTCAAGTTCACATTATTACTTTTTTCCGAATCCAGGTTCGGATTACCTTGGGAGATATTCTGCGGGTTCACATCATTGATATATGGATTCAAGAACCAAATACCCGGACGTTGGATACGCATATTATATCCTAAACGGATTTGGGAAGACATATCCATTTGATAAGTCAATGTGGCATTCGGCACGACGTCGAAATAATCCGTACTGAAATTCAAATCCGGCTTACGGGCAAAAGAAGCCTTCAGGCTTGTTCCCTCGGCGCGCACCCCTGCTTTGATGCCGAACTTATTCAGTCGTACCAGATATCCTAAATAAGCCGAATAAATATGTTGCGTATGTTTAAACTGGCTGTTGTCTCTCGAACGATCTTCCCAGATCTTAGTAGAATCGTTATAAATCTGTTCCAGCGTATTACTTTTATTTTGCCGGTTGATATATTTCACACCGACTTCCAATGTCTGTTTCTCAAACAGAGGTGTCGTATAATCGACCTGCCCGGTGTGTTCTACGGTAGAGGCATCATTGATATTCCATTTCGGATATTCTCCGGACAAATAGTAATAACCTTCTTGCACATCGACCTCCGTACGTCCTCATTGTCATTCGGAGACTGGCTAAAGCGATAAGACAACGTCAGCAATTCATCTTTTTTGCTGGTCGAATGCTGGAAATCGACATTGATATCCGTAGAACCGAACGTACCCTCGAAACAGAGTTACGGTTATACCTGTAGACAGGATCGTAAGAACGCAAACGGTTGTCAATCCCATCCAACGGGTCCAAAACGGCATCCAATTCGGAAAGGCTCTTGTTCTTTCCTCTGAAAAGGTTCACACCGACACTCAACAAATTCAGCGTGTCGATCTCATAGCTACCTTCCAGATACCCATACTGGAACGGTCCTTTGTTTTTGCTGCGTCCCTTTTCTTCCAAACGCGTCGGATTACCGTCTGCCAACATATCCTCATCTGTAAAACGTTCACTATATGAATCGTTCCAGGGGGAATTACGATAGTTATAACCATAATTAGCTGTAATACCGAACTTTCCAGCCTTCATCGAGACATAGCCGCCCCCACCGAAACTGCCCAGTGTGCTGGCATTGGCACGGACGGTTCCCGTATATCCTTGCAATGCGTTCTTGGTCGTAATGATATTGATAATACCTCCAACACCTTCAGCATCATATTTGGAACCTGGGTCGGTAATGACCTCGATGTTTTTGATCGAGCTGGCTGGCATACTTTTCAATACATCGGATGCATTGTCACCACTCAATAAATTGGAAGGTTTGCCATTCATATAAATTTTATAATTGGAAGATCCTTTCAACTGGATTTTATCCTCACCATCAACAGTGACCATCGGAACCTTACGAAACATTTCCAACGCATTGTTCGTCTTTGCTTCCGGATCGTCTTCCAGATTATACGTCAGCTTGTCGACCTCGACTTTAACCAATGGTTTCTGGGCAACAACAGTGACTTCCTTTAGTTGCTGAGTATCATCGTTCATGAACAGTTTTCCAAAATCCAGGAGCTTTTTGTTCTCCGACAATGTAAATGTTTTCTTGGCAGGGGCCTTCCCTAAAGATTCCATTGTCATCACATATTTACCCGGCTTGTTCATCGTTGCCGTGAACTTGCCATCATCATCGCAAGCCAACAATTTCACAGGATTCTGTGGTGCGGAAGCCAAAGCTATCCTCAACGTAGCATAAGGTACGGACTCATTGGATAAAGAGTCGACTACTTGGCCCTTAATTGTAAAGGCAGCCGATCCACCTCCGGTTTGCGCAAACACTGACGCAGACACAAATAGTATCAGCATTAAGTAGAGTAGTTTTTCTTTCATTAAATTTGAGAATTTAGATATTATCGATTATACATTCACATAAAAACAGTTGCAAATGTAACTTTATCTACGAGCCATTCGTAACTTTACAGTTTAAAGAATTGTAAAAGTTGTATTTTGGTGTTCGATTTCTGCAGATTTCACCTATTTTTGTAGAAACCAATCATAAAAAGGATAAGTTTATGAGAAAATTATCATTCATTTTTGCAACGCTATTACTCGTCGTCACCATGCATGCACAGGATCTGAAAGTAATCAAATTAAACTCTCCGGACAAAAACAGAGGATGTTCCGTTATGAAAGCGTTATCCGACCGCCACTCCAATCGGGAATATGCAGACAAGGAACTCAGTTTACAGGATTTATCGGATTTGTTATGGGCTGCGAACGGGATTAACCGCCCAGACGGAAAACGAACGGCTCCTTCAGCGCTGAACAAACAGGATATCGATATTTATGTCATTATGAAAGAGGGCGCTTACCTGTATGATGCCAAAACAAACAGCCTGCAACCTCTTGCTAAAGGAGATCACCGGGCTGCTGTTGCCGGCGGTCAGGATTTTGTCAAATCGGCTCCAGTCAGTCTGGTACTCGTATCCGATCTTTCACGCTTCGGAAACATTGCCGATCATACCAAACTGATGGCTGCTGTCGATGCCGGCATCGTTTGCCAAAACATCAATATTTTCTGTGCATCCACCGGTCTGGCAACCGTTCCCCGTGCCACTATGGATCAGGCTGCTTTAAAACGAATTTTGAAATTAACGGACAATCAATTACCAATCATGAACAATCCGGTAGGATATCCACGGAAATAAACAGAAGTGGTAAAAGCATTCAACTGTAATACAATATTTTAATAATTATAATGAAGGCCATAGTTCTAAGGGAACTATGGCCATATCTTTTCATCAATAAAAGGAAGAGAATGTTTAGAACTTTATAGTCCAGCCTATTATGTTGTAGGGATGCTTTCTTACCTAATGGCTCTTACTTTATATCAAGTGCAATTATTTAGCCTAAAATAGTTAAAATGCGCAATAAGATTAATTCTTCACAACATTTTTCAACAATTTGGAAATAAATTTATAATTTTGAAGGCCATAGTTCCCTTAGGACTAAATCCCATTCGAACAACACATCATGGATGAGAAAACGGACATAAAACGATTCAATAATATTTTCGTCACCCATCGGGACCGATACATTCGGTTCGCCTATTCTTATACATATAATCAAGAAGCAGCAGAAGACCTGGTGACGGAAAGCCTGATGTATTATTGGGAAAACCGGCATCGGTTAGAAGAAGTCAAAGACATACCTTTATATATACTAGTCACCCTAAAAAACAAATGCCTGGATTACCTTCAGCGTGAACGTACTTGGAATAATATCGCTGAAAATTTGCTATCCAACAAAGAGTGGGAACTGCAAATGCGTATCTCCAGTCTGGAAGCATGTGAGCCGGAAACATTGTTCAGCAATGAAGTACAGGAGCTTGTTAACCAAGCTCTGGCAAAACTACCGGAAAAGTCCAGACATATCTTTATCATGAGCCGGTACGAAGGGAAAAATTACCAAACAATAGCCAAGGAAACCAACCTTTCAGTGAAGAGTATCGAGTTTCATATCAGTAAAGCGCTGAATTTATTACGCAAAGAGTTAAAAGACTACCTTCCTTGCCTGCTATTTTTACTGGATTTCTTTTACGTCCCCTAAATATTTTCACTTGTCCGATCGAAGTGAAAATAAATTTTCTCCTGCATGAAAATTTATTTTCCCGCGGGAGAAAATTTATTTTCACCGAAGAGGTCCCATTCATCCGTTCCCTAGTTCATATTTAGAGCAGGTTAGTAATCGCTGTTACAGGAATATTCAGTTTTGAGAAAGCGAACATTTTTTTCCCTAAATCCTTTAACGAAGCTCCAATATGATACACGTCCATTTCATCAACAACCAGAAAACGATCGTGACTGTCCCGATATGTTCGGATGTCAATAGGTGCGTACTGGTCGTTGTGCTTGTCGAGATCGAGTTGGAGTTGCTGCGTGATACGCTGAGTGTAAATGGTGGCCGAAACGCCGATACTGCGTTTACTCAGCATGAGCAAGACCGTTTCGTCCACATAGTTGTCGATAAGCACGATCGAGTGCCTGGCCGACTTTACCAGATCAATGGCGAACTTGTACGCATCGAAAATCTGGCCGTTGTAAAAAATACCTTCAATCGGGGGCAGGGAAGTACGCACGAAGAAGCCAATTTTCTTATCATGTTCCGCAATGGTTCTCTCAATCTGAAAAAATCTGTTATCCATTCTTTGTTCAATATCATTCAAGCGCAGATTAATCGAATAGCCCTTTAATAAATAGTCCTTTAAGACCTTATTCGCCCATTGGCGAAATAAAATACCTCTTTTACTATTGACACGAAATCCAATGGATATAATTGCATCCAGATTATAATAAGTCAAGTTTCGTATCACTTGCCGTTTACCCTCCTGCCGAACTGTTCGGAAATCCCGAACAGTTGAACTTTCCTCTAATTCTTTTTGATCATATATATTTTTTATATGCTCACTTATATTTGCTTTGCTGGATTGAAAAAGATCCACAATTTGTGCCTGCGTCAGCCAAACGGTTTCATCTTCCAGCCTCACTTCCAACTTAACCGCTTCATCTGGTTGGTATAATATAATTTCTCCCTGTTCCATTACTTATTTACTTTCTCCTAATTCATTAAGCTTCTGTATCGCACCTCAAACTTCTCACCCAATATCATATTATCTGGTAAAACAAACCAGGTGGAAATTCTTGTTTGAACTTAGAAACTGCTTTACAAATATAGATAGCTTATTCCAAGATACAAAAATGAAATATAAGAACCTTAAAATCATGCCCTCTTTGAAGGAGGTAGACAAGATGCTTAAAAACCGATCTCGTTAGTCAAGCAATATCCGACACCGAAAAAAAACAAAAAATATTTCATTTTTCCTTTAGGGTATTTTTCCTCTTGTTCGCCCTTAATAATAGAAACAGGAAAAATGGAACAGAAGCTACTATATAAAATGTTTAACGGAGAAGCCACAGATAGCGAAGTGACTCAAATCCGTCAATGGGTAAATGCCGATAAAGCGAACAGAGAAACTTTCTATCATGAACGTGCCCTGTTCGACGCACTCCAATTAAATGCTTTTCAAAAAGAAAATCATGTTCGCAAGCAGTCCATGCCACTCTGGAAATGGATTGGAAGTGCTGCCGCTGCTGTCATCGCCTTATTCCTATTATATAACATTCCGGTATTTACCACAAAAAATATCCAGCCTGAAATAGCGCTCAACACAATTAAGGTTCCTGCCGGACAGCGAGTTGAAGTAACGCTTTCAGACGGGACTCATATCTGGCTGAATGCCCGGTCAGAATTTTCTTATCCGGTTTCGTTTAACGGAGACACAAGAGAAGTCCTTTTAAAAGGAGAAGCATTTTTCGATGTAGCCAAGAATAAAAATAAAAAGTTTATTGTCAATACAGGCCGCTGTGAAGTGGAAGTTTTAGGGACACAGTTTAATGTGGAGGCCTATAACGAAAATGAATTTTCCACAGCCCTCATACGAGGCAGCGTAAAAGTTACCGACAAGTCACAGCCAAACGAATCAGTTGTGTTAGAACCCAATAATACTGTCAGCCTCAACAACGGAAAGCTGACAGTCACTCCCATCACCGATTTCAATCCATACAGTTGGAAAGATGGACTTATCACTTTTAAAGATATCAATTTCAAGGATTTGATGAAGAAGCTTGAGAAAAATTTCGGTATCCGGATAATTGTCGACAATCATACGCTCGATAATTACGCATGTAGTGGAAAGTTCCGTACCTCCGACGGGATTGAACAGGTGCTGAGAGCTTTACAACAAGACGCTCACTTCACCTTCGAGCGAGAGAGCGGAACTGAAATTCGTATTCAATAAACAATTAAATATATAGCCTATGAAGAGGAGATAATTAGAATGAAGGACAAACTATGTCCAATGTAAAAATGAAGTTTCAATCTAATATCATTTATTTAACTATCACAAAGATGAAGAAAAGAAAAATTTGTGTATCTCGTATTTTAAAGATGACATCTCTGTTCTTCCTTTCTTGTGCCATGTTCGCACAAGCAGAAACGGAAAGTTCACAGAGCATACGCATCACACTTAACAAAAACAATGTCCGGCTGGAAAATATCTTAAACGACATTGAAAGCCAGACCAATTTACTGTTCATTTACAATAAGAACGTAAATGTTAACCGAAAAGTCTCAGTAAACGCCGAAAATACTTCTTTGCAGGAAGTATTGCAAAACCTGTTCGACAACAATGTATCCTTCAAAATCGAAGGTTCTTACATCGTTCTCTCACCAGCAGGAGCAACAGGCAGCCCACAACAAGCAAAACACACAGTTAAAGGTGTGGTAGAAGATGCATTAGGTCCTATCGCCGGTGCCAATGTTGTAGAAAAAGGCACTACCAACGGTACGATTACCGATATGGATGGTAATTTCACATTAAATGTATCCCCGAACGCCGTACTGGTTATTTCGTATATCGGTTACAAAGATCAGGAAATGCCGGTAAACAACAAGACAAACATCCAAGTTAAATTGGCCGAGGACTCACAAGCATTGGATGAAGTAGTCGTTGTCGGTTACGGTGTTCAGAAACGTGCATCCGTAACAGGATCGGTCGCTTCACTTCAAGCCAAGGATATTGCCACTGTCAAAACTCCGAATGTTAGTAATGCGTTAGCAGGTAAGTTACCTGGTTTACGTGCCGTACAAAGAAGCGGTGCTCCGGGTGACGACGATGCAAGCATCGATATTCGTGGTTATGGGGATGCCTTAGTCATTGTCGATGGCGTAGAACGTGATTTCAAGCAAATCGATGCTAACGATATCGAATCAATCAGTATATTAAAAGATGCATCTGCTGCCGTTTACGGTTTTAAAGGAGCAAATGGTGTGATCCTCGTTACAACCAAAAAAGGACAGATTGGCAAACCGAAAATCAATTATAACGGATACGTCGGAATACAGAATATTACCCGTTATCCAGAATATTACAACGGATACGAGTATGCGACTTTGTACAACGAAGCCCAGCAGAATATCGGAGTTACAGCCCCCTATTCAGCTGAAGATCTGGAACGTTTCAAACAAGGAATCGGGACGACAGACTGGTATGATGAAGTCATTCGCAAAACAGCTCCTGCCACTTATCACAATCTAAGCGTATCGGGAGGTGCAGAAAAAGTAAAATACTTCTTTTCACTTGGTTTGACAGATCAGGAAGGTATCTACAAATCCAAAGCGTTCAATTACAAAAAATATAATGTACGTTCCAATATCAGTGCAGAAATCGTCAAAGGCTTTACCGTAGACTTACAGTTAAGCGGTCGTCTGGATACTCGAATGAAACCATACGAAGCAGAGCCGTTAAGCCGTAGCATCCAAATGGCAAAACCCGTATTCCCGATTTACGCTAACAACAATCCGGATTATTGGTCCAATCCGGGTGATAAAGGGAACCCTGTACATCTGTCCGATATCGACAATGTCGCTACGACAGAAGAGATCGCCGTGAATTTAACGGATCAATCGGTCTGAATTGGGAAGTGCCCTGGGTGAAAGGTTTATCCGCAAAAGCGTTGTTCTCTTACGACTACAACAACAAATACAGCAGAAAATGGTATAAAGAATATTATGAATATACCTACGACGCGGTCAATGATGTTTATAATGCTTCCGGCAGCCACACCATTTCAGAGTTGACAACTCAGAATGACAACTATTTCAGACCGAACGGACAAATCTCGCTGAATTATAAGAATACATTCGGCAAGCATGATATCGGAGCGTTGGTGTTGTGGGAATTCTACAACGACCGTACCGACATCTTGAAAGCATACCGCCAGTTTACAGTCGGAGCACTCGATCAGATAGACGCAGGTGACAAGACAAACATAAACAACGGCGGAACAGCTCGTGTTTCCGCTCATGCCGGTTTGGTCGGACGTCTCAATTATGCCTACGACAACAAATATCTAGCAGAGCTTAGCTTCCGTTATGACGGTTCCTACAAGTTTGCCCCGGACAATCGTTGGGGATTCTTCCCTGCCGTATCTTTGGGTTGGCGTGTCTCTGAAGAAGCATTCTTCAAAGAAGCATTACCGATGGTCGACAACTTTAAGATCAGAGGCTCCTTCGGAAAAGTGGGAGATGAAGGGGTAACCGGTTATAGCGATGATGACGAAAAGAATGGCAAATACAGAGCTTATCAGTATTTAATGGGATATCGGTATCCCTCAGGAAACTATGTTTTAGGAACAGGCGGTCTGACGAACGGAGCAAAGGACAGAGGTATGCCCAACTTAGCTCTGACTTGGTATGAATCTAAAACAACCAATGTCGGATTCGAAGCATCCGTATTATCCGGTTTAATCAATGTCGAATTCGATTATTTCGTTCGTAAAAGAAGTGGTTTGCTGACAAAGCGCCAGCTTACATTACCGACGACATTCGGCCAGGAACTTCCGGTAGAAAACCTGAACTCCGACAGAAACCAGGGATTTGAAATCGTTCTCGGACACCGTCATAAAATCGGAGATTTCACCTACGATGTAAAAGGAAACTTCTCTACTACCCGTATCTACAATGAGCATGTTGAACGTGCAGCTTCAGCCAATATGTACGATGACTGGAGAAACAACAACAATGATCGTTATAAAGATATCCAGTGGGGTAAAGTCTGCATCGGACAGTTCCAAAGCTACGAAGAAATCCTCAATTCACCGATCCAGGATAACAACGGTAACAAATCATTGATGCCGGGCGACTTGAAATTCCAGGACTGGAACAATGATGGTATCATCGACGGAAAGGACGACCAGCGATCGGACATGGAAATACACCGCGCCTGTATTATGGATTGAACCTTTACGGAGAATACAAAGGTTTCGATTTGACTCTCTTCTTCCAAGGGCTGCCGGTCATGAAGTATTCACGACTGGAGACTTTATGGCTCCATTCATCCAGCAAGGTCTTGGTAATGGTATCACACTAAACTTGGATCGCTGGCATCGTGAAGATCCTTCAGATATGAGTAGCGAATGGATTCCCGGATATATGCCGGCACTCCGTCCAACTGGTTTCTCTGCCAATTCAGGTACAAATACTTGGACAAGACAAAAGCTAACTACTTACGCCTGAAAACCATCGAATTAGGATACACATTCCCTAAGAAATGGATGCAAAGAGCCGGAATCGAAAACTTGCGTATTTATGTAAACAGTTTCAATACTGCAACAATAACAAGCCGCGAAGGTATCATGAAATATATGGACCCAGAAAACAAAGACGGTATGTTCCGCTATTATCCACAAATGAAAACATTCAACTTCGGTGTTAATCTAACATTCTAAAATAAGAAACGATGAAGACAACAATTATAAAAAATATCGGATGTGGATTACTTTTGTTAGGTACGACAGCATGTGCCGACTACCTTGAAAAAGAATCTTTCGACATCATCACTCCCGAACAGGTTTGGCAGGACCCTAAATTGATCAATGGCGTAATGGTTAATTTATATGACGGCCTGAACCTGGAAGATTTCAATTACTGGTATCGTGACGCATGGCGTTTGCAAAATGCCTCTTCCATGTCTGACGAAGCACAAGGTTCTTTCCAAAAAGATCCTCTTTTCGATAACGGAAATGCCACATACACGTACGAAGACGCGTTATTCGAGCAGAAATTCTCCGATCGCTACAAAAACATCCGGAACTGCAACGACTTTATCAGCCAGTTGCAGGATGCAACAGCCTTGTCAGATTCTGAAAAGAAATTACTGTTGGCCGAATCCCGCTTCTTACGTGCCATGCATTATTTCACATTAGTGAAACGCTATGGTGGAGTACCTTTGATTGACAAATCACAGGAATATGATCCTAACAATTTGGAAGCACTGATGGTTCCTCGTAATAAAGAAATCGAAATTTATGATTTCATTATAAAAGAATGCCAGGAAGCAGCACAAGACCTTCCCGACACAAGAGAGGCAGAAGCTAAATACCGGGCAAGTAAATATGTCGCATTATCTTTATGTTCACGAGCAGCTTTGTATGCAGGCTCTATCGCCCGCTACGGAACGGTCCAGCAAGAAGGACTTGTAGGTATCCCTGCTTCCGAAGCCGATCGCTTTTTCCAAACATCTTACGAGGCTTCTAAAGCGATCATTACTTCTGGCAAATATGCCTTGTATAACAATAAACCAGACAACAAAGCACAGAATTTTTGTGACATGTTCCTGAAAGGTAATGGTGATAACGGAGAATATATCTTCCAGAAACAATATAACGTTGCAGGAGCAAAGGCCACGACTGGGACAAACGTAACGCACCGTTCTCTTATCGTGCTGGTGGTTGGGGATGCGGTATCGCCCCGACACTTGAATTGGTGGAAGCATACGAATATGTAGACGGCTCCAAAGGGACTTTGAAGTTGGAAGAAAACGGCAAACCTCTTCGTTTCGACGATCCATACGAAGTATTTGCAAATAAAGACCCGCGTTTATTCGCTTCCGTCTATCTGCCCGGATCTCCTTGCCAAAGCACAAAGATCGAATGGAAAAGAGGTGTCATCGAAAACGACGATAAGAGACATGTAGCAACCAGTCAACCGGATGGTGGTAATACGGTTGAAATCAACGGAGTCACCTATAGCACATCAGGTAAAGATGGTGGATCCGATGCCGGAGATGCCTCCAAGACAGGTTTCTATCAGAAGAAATTCTGGGACGAAACATTGACCGATATGAATATGGGTAAGTCAGAAACTCCATGGCCGGTTTTCCGTTTAGGAGAAATTTATCTAAATTTGGCGGAAGCTGCAATGGAGTTGAACAAATCATCTGAAGCATTGGATGCAGTCAACAAGATTCGTGAACGTGCCGGAATCGCCTTATTGTCAAACATCAATATGGAAAAGATCCGTCACGAACGTAGAGTGGAACTGGCATTCGAAGGTCATCGCTTCTGGGATATGAAACGTTGGAGAATTGCTCACTTGGATGTAGCACAAGGCGGTTTGAATGGATTCAGAGGAACGGCATTGTATCCTTGGTATGATATTCGTGATGGTAAATATGTATTCGAAAGAGGAGCCAACACTCCGAAACAGAAACGTATTTTCTTGGAAAAGAACTATTATACAAAGATCAACCAGACAGATATGAATTCAAATCCGAATCTCATTCAGAACCCGGGTTATACCAATTAATCATCTAATTTAGAAATTTGATATGAAAAAGATAAGTTTATTACTGATGGCCGTTTGCTCGTTATGCTTCACAAGCTGTTTGAGCGATCTGGATAATTATGAATCTCCCAACGGAGGTATCAAAGGACAAATTCTGGATGCAGAAACGAATGAACCGATTCCACTGCCTGTTCAGGGATCCACAGGTGTTATTATCAATATGTTCGAACAAAACACAGATGCAACACAATCGGTCGATTTTTATGCAAAGATGGATGGTTCATACGAAAATGCAAAGTTGTTCAACTGTGATTATAAAATTGTTGTAAACGGTCCGTTTGTTTCTCCTTGCGAAGAATTTGTAACCATAAAAGGACAGACAACATTGGATCTGAAAGCAACTCCTTATGCAAGAATCAACGCTTCAGCACAAGTTACAGGTAAAAAAATCACGATTACATACAAGGTGAACCCGACAAGTAGCAATTTCAATGTATCCGAAGTGTACGGTTACTGGAATTTTGCTCCGGGTGTTGATAATGGAAATGCCAACCAAGCAGGAAAGCAGACCGTTAAGGAGCAGGAAGGGACAATCGTTTTCGATCTGGAAAACGATAAAACCTATCAAGACAATCTGTACAAAATACAAGCAAATGGCAATAAAATATATGTACGTGTCGGTGCTAAAACAGAAGGCGCAGTCAACTACAGTACCATTATAGAAACGATTGTACAATAAATAACCTTTGGCACAGAGATCCTTTTTGTTTGGATCTCTGTGCCTTTTTTATTCTTTAGAGCATGAAAAAAAGTATCTTACTCATCAGTCTGGCAGTTCTACCCCTATTCGGGTATAGCCAAAATGTATTACCGGACTGGGCTTTAGGCGGCTTTGTCAGACCGGAAAAAGCCAATCCGATCATTACCCCCAATCCTTCCAATCAATTCGACTGTCCCATGCAGGACAAAAAAATAGGATGGGAAGAGAGCGATGTGTTCAATCCCGCAGCAACCGTAAAAGACGGTAAAATATATGTCCTTTACCGGGCTGAGGACAATTCTGCAACGGGAATCGGCAAACGTACTTCGCGTATCGGATTAGCAGAATCCGAAGACGGTATCCACATGAAACGCCGGAAGACCCCCGTCATGTACCCGGACAAAGATAATATGAAGGAATACGAATGGGAAGGCGGTTGCGAAGACCCACGTGTGACAATGACGGAAGACGGTCTGTATGTCATGGCCTACACTTCCTGGAACCGGAAAGTGGCACGCCTCTGCATCGCCACCTCACGTGACCTGGTCAAATGGGAAAAACATGGCCCTGCTTTTGCTAAAGCCTACAACGGACGTTTCAAAGACATTTTCTGCAAATCCGGTTCTATGGTAACAGAGATCAAAAATGGAAAACAAGTGCTGACGAAAATCGATGGAAAATACTTCATGTATTGGGGAGAACACGCGGTCTACGCTGCCACCTCCGACGATTTGGTCAACTGGACTCCGATATTGGACAAGAAAAACGAACTGGCGACTGTCATCAAACCCCGTCCTCAATACTTCGACAGTGCATTGACAGAGTGTGGACCTCCCGCTATCCTGACAGACAAAGGCATCGTCTTGCTTTATAACGGCAAGAACCAGACAAACGACAGCAAACGAGACAAGCGTTTCACTGCCGGAGCCTACTGCGCCGGACAACTTCTGACCGACCCGAAGGAACCGATGAAAGTTCTGCAACGCCTGGACGTTCCCTTCTTCCGCCCGATGGCTTCATTTGAAAAGAGCGGACAGTATGTCGACGGAACCGTCTTTATCGAAGGTTTGGTCTTTTTCAAAAACAAATGGTATCTCTATTACGGATGTGCAGATTCTCAGGTCAGCGTAGCCATTTACGATCCGGCCAAGAAAACTCCTGGCGATCAGATCCCGAATTAAAAGAATAATTTATGAAAAACATTTTTGCAGGAATATTTTTACTTGTGTCTGCCTGCTTCATGCAAGCTCAGACACCCAATTATTACCGGAACCCGGATAAAATATATCTGGATTCGAAAGAAGGACATAACGGAAGTTTCACCTGGCAGATGCATAAGGCCGACGAGACGAAAGATCCGGCTGAAAAAATCTCACAACCAGGCTATCAGACCGGACAATGGATGCCGGCAATCGTTCCGGGAACAGTCCTGAACTCCCTCGTCCACAACAAGGTATATCCGGAACCTTATTATGGCATGAATAACAAGTTAGACCGGAATATCATCCCGGATCTTGCCAAAACAGGACGCGAGTTCTACACCTATTGGTTCCGTACGGAATTTGACGTACCAGAAAATTATAAAGACAAAATCGTCTGGCTTCAGGTAGACGGTATCAATTACCGCGCCGAAATATGGGTAAACGGTTATCTGCTTGGCAATATGTCCGGCATGTTCAAACCGGAGTATATCAATATCACTGATTTCGCCCGTATCGGCCAGAAGAACGCTCTGGCAATCAAGATTTATCCAGTCGATATGCCGGGGACCATCAAGCCGAAACAGTGGGGAGCCGCCGGTGAGTTTCACAATGGCGGAGACGGTAACATCGGACTAAATACAACCATGCTGATGAGTGTCGGTTGGGATTTCACCTTCAACGATGGTATCCGCGACCGTAATACCGGTATCTGGAAAAACATCAGCCTCTATGCTACGGACAAAGCGGTCATCCGCCATCCATTCATCAAATCCGAACTCTCCAAACCAAGCTACGATTTGGCAAAAGAGACTGTCAGTGTAGAGGTGACAAACCCGACACAGCGTGGCGTAAAATGTACGGTCAAAGGAGAAATCGTCGGTGAGAACATCACATTCAGCAAAGAGTTGAGCCTGTTCAGGGGAGAAACGCGGGAGGTTTGCTTCACTCCGGAAGAATTTCCGCAACTGACAATCAAGAACCCGCGTCTGTGGTGGCCGATCTTCAAAGGGAAACCGGAACTGTACGAACTGAAACTTACCGTAAGCGTAGACGGTAAAGTGTCCGATGAGACGAAAACCCGTTTCGGTATCCGGGAAATTACATCCGACCAGAATACACCGGACAAATCCCGCCAATTCTATGTGAACGGCAAGAAGCTCTTCATCCGGGGAACTAACTGGATTCCGGAAGGAATGCTCCGTACCTCCGACGAACGTACTTATGCAGAATTGCGTTATACAAAACAATCCGGTATCAACCTGGTCCGTATGTGGGGAGGTGGAATTGCCGAATCAGACTATTTCTTCCAGCTCTGCGACGAATGGGGCTCCTTGTCTGGCAAGAATTCTGGATGACCGGCGACACCAAACATCCGCAGGATAAAGATTTATATCTGAGTAATGTCGAAGCAACCGTAAAACGCCTGCGCAACCATCCTTCACTGGCCTATTATGTCTCTTCTAACGAGAGCACAGAAATGCCGGGAGCAAAAGACCTGATCATGAAACTGGATGGGACACGTGGTTACCAGATGCAGTCGGAATGTGACGGCGTACACGACGGCAGCCCCTACAAACAGGTGAACCCGATGCAACACTACGAGAATACGGCCTCCGAACGCGGTAGCCGTGTCGATGGCTTCAACCCGGAATATGGTTCGCCCACTATCCCGACAGTCGAAACGCTCCGCGAAGTAATGGACGAGAAAGACCTCTGGCCGATCAATAAAGAGGTATGGGATTATCATGATGGCGGAGGATTCCATCTCATGTCAACCATGTACACAGACCTTACCAACCATTATGGTCCTTCCTCCTCCATCGAAGAGTTTGCCACCAAAGGTCAGGCAGTCGGTGCCATGAACTCCAAATCGATCTGGGAAGTCTGGAACTATAACAAATTCGGTTATGGAGACCGCTATGCATCAGGGTTATTGTTCTGGTATCACAACTGCCCCGTAAGTCAGGTTTGCGCCCGTATGTGGGATTATTCTTTGGAACCGACAGCCTCTTTATATCATACTCAGAACACATTGGAACCACTTCATGCACAGTTTGATTATTTGAAAAATACGGTTTCCGTTTATAATGACTACTATCAGGCATTCAAAAACTATAAGGTAGCTGCCGAAGTATACGATTTGAACAGCAAGAAGGTGTGGAGCAAAAGCCAGAAGATCGATATCCCGGAAGACGGTGTTGTAAACGATGTCTTCACAATCGATTTTCCTCAGAATATCACGCAAGTTCATTTTATAAAACTACGTCTGTTCGATACGAAAGGGAAAGAAGTCGCCAATACATTCTACTGGCGCTCTAACGATAAATATGAAGGTCGCAAGACCCTGACAGGCCCGACTTCATCCGGCTTCGAAGATCTGTCGAAATTGAAACAGGTACAACTGAAGACTCGCTACAAAGCTTATCAAGAAGGTGACCGCCATTTCATTAAAGCTGAAATAAAGAACCCATCTTCAACCGTAGCATTCTTCACCCAACTTCAATTGCTTGATCAGGACAAAAAACCAGTACGCCCCAGCTTCTACACAGACAACTTCTTCTCGCTTTTACCAGGAGAAAGTAAAACCGTCATCATAGAAACGGCCACAAGCGATATGCCATCCGAACCGACATTTGTTGTGAAAGGCTGGAATATCAAATCAAACAATTTCAAATTGTAAATATTGACAACTGGTATTTCTTAAATAATCCGGTTATATTTGGAAGCATTTCCGAATATAACCGGATATTATGTAATTAATTCTTAATACTATAATAGTATGAACCTCCTATCCAAAATATTATTACTTTCACTAAGCTCCACCGTCGTCATTGCCAAAAGTAATGATAGAAAAACGACAAACACAAGACGCCCAAACATTCTATTCGTTATAAACGATGATCAATCGCATATACACACAAGTTTTGCGGGATCACATTTCGTCAATACACCCGGTTTCGACAAAGTTGCGACTAATGGAATCTATTTCACAAATTGTTATGCAGGTTCTCCCGGCAGTGCTCCCTCCAGAAGTTCTTTAGTAACAGGACGCCATCATTGGCAAAATGAACAAGCCGGACAACATGCTTCGTCATGGATAAAAAAATACATACCATTTGTCGATCTCCTAAAAGCCAACGGATACTATACAGGATATACAGGCAAAGGAGTCGATCCTTTTCAATATGCCCGAAATGAAGCAGACTCGTTATGGAGAACCCAGAATGCAGCGGGTAAAGCTTATAACAAACATAAATACGAAAAGGATACTCCCCATGACTCAAGAACGGCCAACGGTATCAGCCGGATCAATTATTCCGAAAATTTTCGGGATTTCATGCAACAACGGAAAGACCACCAACCTTTCTATTTCTGGTATGGTTCTTCAGAGCCCCACCGGGCATATGAAAAAGGTTCTTGGAAGCGTAATGGGAAAAAGTTAGATCAAGTAGACATTCCCGGATTCATCCCAGACTCAGAAGAGATCCGGGGTGATATGCTTGATTATGCCGTAGAAATCGAATGGGCCGACAGTCATTTATGCCAGATGATAAATCATTTGGACTCTATCGGGGAACTCAACAACACAATCATCATTGTAACGGCAGACAACGGTATGCCATTTCCAAGAGCCAAAGCCAACTGCTTTGAATATGGTATACATATACCAATGGCTATCAGCTATCCCAATGGATTTCCTGCGGGACGCCGGGTAGACGACCTTATAAGTTTTATCGATTTGGCACCTACGATCCTGGAATTGGCCGGAATAAAGCCTGAAGGTATGCAACCTCTCTCGGGAAAAAGTATTGTAAATATTCTAAAATCGGAAAAAAGTGGACTCATAGACAAGAGCAAGAAATACGTTTTCGCTGGACGCGAAAGACATTCATCTTCCAGATGGAACAACCTTGGTTATCCTCAGCGGGCAATCCGTGGAACAGAATATCTGTTAATATGGAATATCAAACCGGAACGATGGCCAGCCGGCGCCCCGCAAGCCATGAATAAAAAAACAGGAGAAATCTATCCGATGTATGGTTTAGACCAGAAAGGAGTACATCATCCTGAATGGGCATTTACAGATGTGGATGCAGCGCCATCCAAATCCTATTTAATAGAAAACTACAACAATCCGGAAATACATCCTTTTTTCAAGTTGGCCTATACCAAAAGGCCAGAGTTCGAACTCTACAATGTAAACTCTGATCCCTATTGCCTGAATAATCTGTCAGGCAAACCAGAATATAAAGAAATAGAACATGAAATGAAAACAGAACTCATGAAAGAACTAAAAAAGTCTGCTGATCCAAGAGTCACAGGTCCAGAGAAAGAAATTTTTGATACTTACGTCCGCTACAGTCCAACCAGAGATTTTCCCAAACCCGATTGGCAGGAATAATCATTAAGTAATTTTAAAAACCTTGCCTGTTCCATTACTTGAATTGTTTCCGTACTTTTGCCGAAAATTTACAACTATGCCGACATTTTTTGTTGTCCTCATCAGTATTTATTTTGCGGGAAACATCTATATATTCAAGAGAGGGGCACAGGCTTTGGTTGCTCAGCCTTTCGGTGTTAAAGTTTTATTAGCCGTACTGTTTTGGAGCGGTGCTTTGTCGTTTATCGGTAGTTTTTTAGCTCGAAACACCCAATTGCCGGTTGTGCTGGCTCATACGGCTCATGAAATAGGAACCGGCTGGTTGGTCTTCACGCTTTATATGGTATTATGCTTGATCGTATTCGATTTGTTCCGACTTTTCAACTTCCCATGCAAATATGGGTTCTATATTTCCTTATTCCTGACACTTAGTCTATTAAGCTACGGTTACTATAATTATCAACATCCGAAAACAGAAGTTTTCAACATAGTTATCAACAAGCAGACGGTTCATAATGAACAGCCGTTGAAAGTCGTTTCCGTCAGTGATATCCATTTAGGGTACGGGACAGACAAGGAAGAACTTAAACAATATGTCGAGATGATCAACGCACAGAAACCGGATCTGATCCTGATAGGCGGCGACCTGATCGACAACAGCGTAGTCCCTCTTTACGCAGAAAAGATGATGGAGGAACTGACTGAATTGAAAGCCCCTTTAGGAATCTATATGGTTCCGGGAAATCACGAATACATCAGTGGCATACGGAAGAGCATGCAATTCATAAAAGAAACACCGATCCGCCTGTTGAGGGACGAAGTCGTGACGTTGCCAGGCGGCATACAAATAATCGGACGGGATGACCGCAGCAATAAATCCCGATTATCCCTGCAAGAACTGGTGAAAAACATTGATCCGGCAAAACCTGTTATCCTTTTGGATCATCAACCGTACAACTTGTCGGATACGGAAAATGCGGGTATCGACCTTCAGTTCAGCGGGCATACACACCGCGGCCAGGTATGGCCGATCAGCCTCATTACCGACCATCTATTCGATCAAAGTTACGGCTACCGCAAGTGGGGAAACAGCCACATATACGTTTCCTCCGGCCTGTCGCTCTGGGGGCCGCCTTTCAGGATCGGAACCGACAGCGAACTTGTCGTATTCAACATTACCTGTAAATAGTTTGCAGACATGAAAGTTTTCATTCAATCGATAGTAGCACAGATATTGCTGAATCCTTATATCTTCTGGCGAGGGTATCAGGCAATTCCTCCCAAAAAAAGTTGGAGGATTCCCTATATCTTGTTTTTTATCCTTGAATTATCTCTCTTCTTCTTCGGCTTTACATTCCGCAATGTCCTGCCGGACTCCGTCATGATTGCCATCCAATATATTTGCAACACTTGGTATATCGCATCTATTTATATCACACTTTCCCTATTGGTCCTGGAAGTGCTCCGGCTCAGCAACCGCTTCTTCCATTGGTTCCCCGGATGGATGACGGGACATTGGAAACAAACGAAACTGACACTGTTCTTCTTGATCATAGCAATCGTTACGGGCCTGATGTTCCATGCTTACCATGTTGTCGCCTATCCGGTTGTCAAAGATGTATATGTCACCCTTCCCAAAGGAAGCAGCGAGCGTGACAGCATGACGATCGTCATGATGAGCGATCTTCATATCGGAGAAATGATCGGTAAGGAACTGGTACAGCGATACGTGAAAATGAGCAACGAACAACATCCCGACATGGTTGTCCTGGTAGGCGATATCATGGATTATGAATCACGCTTTGCCGAAAAAGCCCATATCGAAGAGGATTTGAAACAACTGAAAGCCCCGTTAGGCGTATATGTGGTATATGGCAACCATGAGTATCGTGCCAACCGCATAGCCAAATACCGCTGGCTGAAGAAAACAGGGGCGACACTCCTGATCGATTCTGTTGCACGTCCGGACTCTTCATTCTACCTGATCGGACGGGACGACCATATCAATAAGAAAAGAAAGCCGTTACATGCACTTATGGCAGGTATAGACACGACTAAACCAATCATCGTATTGGATCATCAACCTTGGTCGTTCGCCGAAATGACAATGAACGGTGTGGACCTCGGACTCCACGGGCATACCCATAACGGACAGTTATGGCCCTACCCCCTCGTAATGAAACTGATTTATGAATGTCCGTACGGCTACCATCAGAAAGGGCCGACCCAGTTCTATGTATCTTCCGGCATCGGGATAGCCGGACCTCCCTACCGGGTCGGGACTGTTTCGGAAATGGTCGTATTGCACATCCGGTTTGCCGATTAAACAAGGTGGAACATCGCCTCCATCATGGCGATATCCATCTTCACTTCCCCCTGCAACAGATATTGAGTTTGTTTTTGGACTACATTTTCATAGATTGCCAATGCTTTCTCCCGATCTTGCTCCTTATAAAGTGCCCAAGCACAGAGAAAACGCTGTTTTGAGGACATCAAAGCACTGTATTGTCGGACGTAAAGTTCTATTTCTTTCGTGTATAACGTATCTGCCCACTGGTTATGGCCGGTCACCAGATCCAAATAGATAAGTTCGCAAACCACCTCTTTCGCCAAAAGCCCGATCATCTCCCCCCTGTGTCTTGCTATCTCTTCCAATGCGACATAGGCCTCTTCCATTTGCCCCAAATCCATCAAGCGTCCTACTTGCAGCAAACGGACATTCAGTTGCATCGGTTCCCCGTAATCAATATCATCCTTCCAAGCCAACCACTCTTCCGGCATATCCTTTATCCGGATACCTTCTTGTATATAGGCATTGACGCGCAACTGGACCATCATCGCCTTTTTACTCTTCGGGTACTTCCTCATCAAACGTACATTGGCTGCATCATTGGTAATCCCCCGCTTGAACGGGATGCCATTGAGCAATCCCAACGACACGCCGGCAAAACACATCATGACCAGGAATTGCGCCAGCAGAGGAGAAGGATCTTCTACCACATACCAAACCACAAAAGCCAAAAGTGCCATCGACATATTAACAATAACACCTCCCCAATGATAAAGCGCAACAGGAATCTCTTCCAAAGGCTTGTCAGGCGGGAACATCAGACATTGCCCGCCTGTCCCCGCGATACCGAAACGCTTCAAACGGAATTTCCCTTCTTGACGGATCAGCGTCCAATTGAAAATACGGAAAGAGACGAAACGATAGCCGGAGAGCAGCCCGAAAAGCAAGTGGCCTCCTTCATGCAAAACAATTTGCAAGACAAAGGCGACCAACGTACAAACGATACTCCCGGCAAATATCCCCACCATCTCAAGTGCCTCTATCTTGGCCAGCTTCTGCACCAGTTCATTCCATGTCATATCCGTAAACGACACGATACCGGCACACACCAAAACAATGCCGATCAAACATCCGACACCAAAAGTCACAAGCAACTTCAAAGCACTCTTCATAGCCGGTCTCTTACCTTACTACCAATTATAATGTAGCCGTTTTCTCTGCCTTTTCCGGCGCTTCCAATGTCCTCTGGTATAATGCAGGATCACCCAACACTTCCAGCGCCTTATCCAAAACATCATCATCCTTCAAGCTGTTTATCAACTCGCCTTTCTGGAAATAATAACGTTTCATAATCTCGGAAGCCAACAGTTTCTTGATCTGATCCTTGTTGCGGTCGAAATCCCGTTCCAAGTCCGGAGTCAGTTTGGCTTCCAAAGAGTTGAAGAGTAGAGTCATTATCCATATACCCCTCGAACTTAGCCACCTCCTTCAGGTTCTTCAACAGCTTTTCACTCTGCCGGTCATAGGTGAAGTTCTTTTCTTTGGCATATTGCTTGAAAGCTTCAAAGTCTTCATCCGTCACCTCGAACTCTTCAGGAGAAGCTATTTTCTTATGTTTCTGGGACCAATCGGCAACAAAATCCGTCAGAATAAAATCCGTCATCAAATAGAACATCATGGTCGGCGTTTCCGGTTCTTCTATTTTGAAGTCAGGGGTAATACCGCCTCCATCCCGTACGGGACGCCCTTTGGATGTATAAAAGACAGATGTCAGGCTATCCGGAATAGCCCCGACACTCCCATCAGCTTTCCGGTGCGAATAGTCCATCTGCTGGATACAACGTCCGCTGGGGATGTAATACTTGCTCATCGTCACTTTCACACTTCCGTTATAAGGAAGTTCACGAGGAGACTGCACGAGTCCCTTTCCGAAAGAACGCTGTCCGACCAACACGGCACGGTCCATATCCTGTAAAGAACCCGAAACGATCTCGGCAGCAGAAGCAGAGGCTCCGTTAATAAGGACAGCCATCGGGATCACCGTATCGAGTGGTTCACCCGGCGTACGATAGGTACGGTCCCACTGGCTGATCTTCCCTTTTGTCGAAACCACCTCTTTTCCCTTCGGGACGAACATGCCGACAATCTGCGTAGCGCTTTCCAGCAAACCGCCGCCATTGTTACGCAAGTCTAGAATCAATGATTTGATATGATAGTTCTTTTTCAGATCCTCGAACGCATTTTTCACTTCCTGCGCACTCTTATCCGTAAAACCTTTCAAATAGATATAACCTACACCATCACCACGGACGCCATAGTAAGTAACCTGGTTTTCCATGATCTGCTTACGCACCAGTTCCACTTCACGTGGCTTCTTGTCATACGGACTCTGTATCTTCAATACCATTTTCGTATTGGGAACACCTTTCAACAAGGCACTAACCTCATCCGAGGGCTTGTCAGTCACATCCACCGTGTCGATCGCCAGAATACGGTCGCCTGCTTTCAGACCGGCCAAAGCCGCCGGCATCCCTTCGAACGGTTCGATAATATAGACACCGCCCTCTTTCCGTTCACGGATATAAGAACCGATACCGCCATATTCACCGGTCGTCATGAATTTCAGTTTATCCATTTCCTGCTCCGGATAGTATTCGGTATAAGGTCCAAGCCCCCTAACATGGCATCGATCCCTCGTCGCACCGTTTTCTCGACGTCGACCGAATCCACATAAAACATTTCCACCTCTTTTACCAGAGCATTAAAGATATCCAGGTTTTTACTGACCTCAAAACGGTTGTCTTTCTGTCGCCTGTCCGGGGACCACACTTCCCAGCAGGAGCAGCCAACTAAAAAGAGCTATTATTTTCTTTCGCTGTTTATACATAGAATATTTAGTTAATTAACGACGTAAATGTATATAATAAACGCTTGTCAGGCCAATATACCATTTACTTTTAACTTTATTTGTTCCCATTTATCATCCGGTATCTGCGCTCCGATCACATCAATGATGTAACCGGCCAAAAGCGAGCCGATACGGGCCGACTGCTCCAATGTTGCACCGACCGACTGCCCGTAAAGGAATCCAGCAGCAAAGTGATCGCCAGCCCCCGTCGTGTCGACCGGTTTACCTCCTTCTGCCGGGACTGCGACAACCTGCCCTTTGCTTCCCACCAGGGCGCCCTCTTTTCCTAAAGTGACCAAAGAAATCTCCACCTGCTCCGAAAGAGCTTTCACCGCTTCGTGTGCTTTCAACCCGGTAAAGGCTTCCGCTTCGCTTTCATTAGAGAAAAGAATATCGACATATTGAGGGATAATATCGTCCAACAGGCCTCGGAAAGCATTCACGATATTGAAGTTAGAAAGATCGAGAGCCACCTTCAATCCCAACTTCTTCGCTTTCTGCATAGTGGTGCGTACCAATCTTCGTTCACCAACAGGTAGCCTTCGATATAAATACATTGGTAGGAGGAAAGCATCTCTTCCGTAATTTCATCCGGTGTGATCGTCGGGGCCGGCCCAAGGAAGGTACCCATCGTACGCTCGCCATCCGGTGAAATCAAAACCGTACAGCTGCCGGAAATACCGTCTGTCTTGACAAAATAGGGAGAGACATTCGCCTTTCTCAAGGCCTCTTCATAATATTCGCCTACGCAATCGGAACCGATCTTACCTATAAATCCAGCGTTTGCTCCTAAAATAGCCATCGCACGCATGGTATTACATACCGAACCTCCCGGTGCCTGACTGCGCTCAAGGCCTTCTTGCGACTTTCGGATTTTAATCATCTGTTCTTGGTTAATCATATCCATTGCACCTTTCTGTATGCCTACTTCCGCCAGTACATCGTCGTTCTCAAGCCTCAGCAAAACGTCTACCAAAGCGTTTCCTAATCCAATCGTATTCATTTTTTCTATTTTTTTTCGCAAAGATATTGCATATTTCAAAAAGAACCTCTACTTTTGCAGTGCAATTTCAGAAAGGGGTACGACAAGTACCGATACTGAAAGAAACAAATTCTTCCTTAGCTCAGTTGGTTAGAGCATCTGACTGTTAATCAGAGGGTCCTTGGTTCAAGTCCAAGAGGAAGAGCTAAAAAGAGAGATACTTCACAAGAGTATCTCTTTTTTTATGCCTGATCAGGACGATAATTTGATCGAATAATGGAATGGATCGGGGATCAAAAGTATTTTTTCGGATCATACCGAAATCCTGAGGGATTAAAATATAATCATCTCCTAAAGTATCTATTGCATCTTCCTATAAGCCTCCTGATAGTATTTAAGTATTTATTATAATCCCCGATAGTGTAAAAATAA
>ENA-OQJX01000076-OQJX01000076.1-human-gut-metagenome-genome-assembly--contig:-NODE-76-length-65009-cov-3.133411_pt1 | contig 65009 bp, 66 predicted proteins | sample MGYA00242615_ERZ504782 | MGnify/ENA primary metagenome ERZ504782 (study PRJEB26092, sample SAMD00036354) | human gut metagenome | host: Homo sapiens | study: EMG produced TPA metagenomics assembly of... | reverse complement strand
TAGAGAGTTAGCCAATCTTTGTGAGAAAAGAAAAAATATAGTCGGAATATGCCTTAATTTCTTTATCTTTGCTCCATCTTTGTAATTAGTATTATATAGGAGAGTGTAATGAGAGTGATTGTAAATCCCAAGTACGCGCATCTGCAGAAGGAGATAGAAGAAATTCCAAGGTCCTTCCAGGAAAAAGGAGATGTGGTGTACGATGGGCGTAATGTTTTAAAACGAATTGGCTTAGGCAGCATTGATGTTGTGGTGAAGAGCTTTAAGAAGCCTCACATCATCAATCGTGTTGTATATTCGTTTTTCCGGCAATCAAAAGCAGAGCGTTCCTATATTTACTCTATGGAAATTCAACAACATGGCTTTGACACTCCGGAGCCAGTTGCTATGATCGAACAATTCCAGAGTGGCCTTCTTTCACATAGCTATTACATTTGTTGTTATGATGGTGGCGAAACAGTCCGTTCCCTGATGGATGGGAAAGTGGAAGGAAATGAAGATAAACTTTCTGCTTTTGCGCGCTACACGGCTGCTTTGCATCAGGCAGGTATCCTGCATTTGGACTATTCGCCCGGCAATATATTGATCCATCAGAATGATGCGAATGAATATAGTTTTTCCCTGGTCGACGTGAATCGCATGCAGTTGCTATCGGATATTGATTGTGATACTGTGTGCCGTAATATGTGTCGTTTATGCATCTCTCGTGAAGTGCTGACTTATATAATGACAGAATACGCTTCTTTGAGGGGATGGGATGTAGAATCTACTGTTAGTCTGGCTCTTCGTTATAGCGATCAGTTCTTTACTCATTATATTTATCGTCGTGCGGCACGAAAAGAAAAAGAAAGGCATATCGTATCCCTGATTTTATTCTTCCGTTTGTACCGTTCTGTGCGTAAGTTCTTTTCTTGGGAACCGCATATCTCACGTTTCTTATTGAAAAAAGAAAAGCACATTTATGATACATACTTGTGTAAGTATGACTATTGCGAATTGCTTTCTGCTGATTATCAATGATTAACTCTTACTTCCGCGCATGACTACACTGCGGATTTTATGCCTGAAAAAACCTTTCTGGTTGGTATATGTGCAGTTATTCTTATCCAAAAATGCAGAAATGACTGCTTCGTCATCATGTAGATGGTATGTGCAAATTGCAAAATCCAACTTCTGGCAATTCTGAAATAAGTTCTTGCATCCGGCCAATGCATGCCGTTCAGCTCCTTCGATATCCATTTTTAGAAACAGATGCTCATCCGTTTGATTGTTGAAGAAGTCATCCAGGGTTTGTTCTCTTGAAGAGTTATGGTCGCTTACATACTTTTGGACAATCGTAACTTTATCTTGCCATGGCTCAAAGGTCGCTCTGATGGCCTCTAGCCATTGTTCGTCCTGCTCAAACAAGTAAACATGTTTGGCTTCATCGATGATTTCCAATGAAGAATATCCTTCGGCGCAACCAACATCCACAAATACCTTTCCTGTCACTTCTTTAACGCTGTTGAAGTAATGGTGCGGTGAACGCCTGTCTTGTTCCATGCTCAAAGCCCTGTAATATTTTTGAATTTTCCTGGCCGGAGTGCTCTTTCTGAAATAGAGCCGTTTCTCTTCTTTTTGAACATAGTATAAACCTTTCTCCTCGTCTTTCTGTACGTCAACGGGCATATTTGCATATTCATCTTTGAATTCATACAGGTGTCTTGAATATCCATGTTCTTTAATATATTCATAGTATTTCAGATAAGGAGAGCCGGGCTTATATCCTTTCATGAAATAATATGGGAGAGTGCCATATATAAATTTCTTTATTGTGTGTTTAAGTATGTTCATCTCATTAATTTCTTGTAGATGTTTAAGATCTCTTCCGCTTGCTTTTCTTCAGAGAATCTTTTGGCAAATATTTGCCCTTTTTCAATCATTACTTTCTTTCTTTCAGGGTCAGAGTATATCTGTTTGAAAGCATTGGCCATTCCTTTGATATCATCGGGATGTATATAGATCGAGTCGGGACCTCCGGCTTCTTCCAGGCAAGAACCTGTTGCGGCTACTACCGGAATTCCGGAATATAAAGCTTCTATGATGGGGATGCCAAAGCCTTCAAAGCGTGAAGGATATACAAAAATTTCAGCTAGCTGATAAAAAGTCGGCAGATCATCAAAAGGAACATTGCTGATGATGTGCACTCTTTCTTCCAGCTTATTCTCCTTAATAAAACGTTCAATCTTATCAGTGTATTCTGTATGGCGGCCTACAATGACAAGATGAATTTGTTCAGGAAGCATCGTCAGTGCTTGTACCGCCGAAAGGGCATTCTTTCGTTCTTCAATACTTCCTACGTTGAGGATATAGTGTTCCGGTAGCTGATATTTAGCTCGGACTTCTCTTTTTTTCTCTTCTGTTACAGGGTGCGTGAATGAAGTATCACATCCCTGATAAACAACTTCTATCTTATCGGTAGGAATCCCGAAATACTCAATAATATCACGTTTGGTACATTCGCTGATAGCAATGATTCTATCCGCATTTTCGCAGGCTTTGCGGAATTTGTATGTATATATATTCCTGTCGATCGAATGATAGTATTGTGGGTATCGCAGAAATATCAAATCGTGGATTGTTACGATACTTTTTACCTTACTTTTATGGATATTCAGGGGTAATTCATTGCTAAGTCCGTGAAAAATATCAATTCTTTCTTTTTCCAATTGGCGGGTGACTCCCAACACTCGCCATAACGAACTTAACTTTTTCCAGAAAGAAGTAGTGGGGTAAGAAAGCTGTAGTTGCCGATATTGCTTCGTTAATTTGTTCAGCCTTTTATTTTCCCGTTTCTTGGGGGCATACAATACATATTCATTCTCCGGATAGAATTGGCATAGAATATCCACTATATAGCGGCTATAATTACCCAAACCGGTGAAATTCTGTACTGCACGTTTTCCGTCAAAACCTATTCTCATTTCTACTTCTTACCTTTATGTGATTATAGTTAGACTTCAAATTCCCGATAAGGTTTATTCAGGTCTAAATAATGGAAATTGTGTTGTCTTTGCCCACTTTGTTTAGGTATGGTCATGTAATCTCCGTATTTCTGTGACAGATAGGCATCATATTTCTGTACTCCCCATACTTCTTCATCTTCAAATAAGACTGGAGTAGGGATGCCCAGAATATCTTTAGACATGATTCCTTTCATTCCGTCATCATAATCACAGACCAATGCGGATTGGTCGAAATCATACTTTTTCATTACTTTCCTGATACTTTCCTGTGCTCCGGTAAGGGTAAAAAGCTTTCTGCATAATAGCGGTATCCATGAACTGGGACCTTTTCCATGCTTGTATGGATCGCGATGAATCAGATAAAGTACACGTTTGTAGAATTCGTACTTTGCAAAATGCATTCTTTGCGCCATGCGGCTCTCCGGAACTCCGTCCAGTGGGAATATATCAATATATACGCCTCCCAAATATTTGAGATGCATACGTTCAATTAGAGTGGTGTCGGCATCCTGTACTTTTGCGAATGGAAGAGGATATTCCTTGTCGTTTTCAGCACATACAGCTTCGTATGGTTTCGGCAACCATTCTTTGGCATTAGCATTAATAAATCATAATCAGCTCTTGGCATACCGATATCCAGATCATCATCCCAAGGGATAAATCCTTTGTGGCGGACGGCTCCCAGCATGGTGCCTGCATGATGTAATATCGCAGATTATGTTCTTTGCAAACTTTGTCAACAGCTAATAAATTCTTTAATATGCGAAGCTGTAGAGGGCGGATATCGTAATTTGCCATTTCTATCTGAATTTGATTAATAAAGACTGGCTGGAATCAGTTTCTGTGCCTGTTGAAAGTCCTCTACGGTGTCCAGTTCGGCCGAGAAGAACTCGGTGGTATCCATGACGTAAAAGCTATATCCTTGCGGAATCAGTCGCTCAAAAGCCCGTTCGTAGATATATTGTCCAGTCCTTCAGTGGTAATCATAATGTCCAGTTCCCGAAATAGAGCTTTGGTGTATTCTGCTGACATCTTTTCGATACCGATAGACTCTCCGATAGCATCGGATATAGAACAGACTTTGCTGATTTCAACAACCTTTTGTGCGTCGTCTACGATGACTTTTATTTCTTCCGCTCCAAGCTCATGACGATTCAGTGCCAATATGTCGTTTTTATCCGAATGAAGCAGTTTTTCTACAATTTGAGGATCAAAAACAATGTCGCTGTCTAATAACAATATTTCTTCCCCGTCTGTATATGGTCGGGTAAGCCATAATGAATAGATATTGTTGGTTGATTCATATCTGTCATTATAGATGAAAGTAATATTTTGGACTGGATAACGTGTCTGCAGAAAATCAACGATTTGTTGCTGGCGATACCCCGTGACGATAATGAATTCGTCGAATCCATTTTGTATCAGAGCATCAAAAGCTCTTTCCAGTAGACATCGTTCTCCTATCTTGAGGAGGCATTTGGGCGTTGTATCGGTCAGCGGGCGTAAGCGTGATGCTATTCCTGCGGCTAATATTACTGCTTTCATTTGGATGCGATTTCTTTAATTGTGTCTATAACGATCCGGTTCTGCTCTGGGCGTCCCAATGTGATACGCAAATGAGTGTTGATATCCGGTTCATTCATAAACTTCACTTTATAACTTTGTTCGGCAAAAGCCTTTTGTAAAGCCTCTTTTAGCTCTATCGGGTATTTGATTAAAATGAAATTGGCAACCGATTCATATACTTTGAATCCGGGTAATACGCCAATTTCCTTTTCGTAACGCTCACGGTCTTCGTTCATCAGTTTGGCGATGTTGCGGTAGTGTGCGTCCGATTTAAGAGCTGCAATGGCGATATCTTCGGATATTCGGTTGTATCCCAGATATTTATTGCTGTATCTGCTGAATTTTTCCAATTCCTTACTCATAAATCCGAATCCCATACGTAAACCGGGCAATCCATAAAACTTGGATAAAGTACGGGAAATAATCAAATTTTGATATTTATTAACCAGTTTTTTGATATAACTGGTATCAGTTGAAACAAAAGAAGCGTATGCCTCGTCTATCAGTACCACTGTTTGGTGGGTACTTCTGCAAGCAGTTCATCCAGTTCTTTCGGAGTTAAACCATTGCCGGTAGGGTTATTGGGAGAAGCCAGTAAAAGAATCTTCGGATTCTCTTTCTGAATCATATCTTTCAGCGTCTCAAAGTCATATTTAAAGGTGTTTCCGTCTTCGTAAAGAGGATATTGCAAAGTATGACCATTCACCTCATCTGCAATTGACTTATAATACCACCATGAGAACTTGGGAATCAACATCGTTTTGTTTCCATCTTCTTGAGTCAGGAAGTAATGAACGGCTTGCTTCAGGATATCTTCTCCGCCGTATCCCAATAAAACTTGAGTTTCATCTATATCGTATAGTTCGGACAAGAAAACGGATAATATACTTTTCTTTCCTTCATCATAAATGCGGGTATAAAAACAAAGTTTATTTATATCGAAGTTTTTTAAAGCCTCTACTACTTCTTTTGATGGACTGTAGTTAAATTCGTTTCGATCTAAAAAGTTCAAATTCTTTTCCATATTAGTTTTGTATGATTCCTTTATCGCACCAGGTTAGTTTCCTGACTTTCGTTTCGTTCAAAATACTGCGGTTGTTATTTAAATTATCCGTTCCATGTAGTTCGTGATGGAGGTGGAACACAATTCCCGCAAATTTGATGGTACGCTTGCGTACACCGTTATTGATGAGGCGGCATACTAATTCATGATCTTCGCTTCCCCATCCGGTAATAGCTTCATTATATCCATTAACTTTTAATAAGTCCTCTTTCCAGAAAGCCATATTACATCCTCTGGAATATGAAATATCCCATTGTCGATAATGTTGAAGTAGCGGACTCAACCAAGGTAAATGCACTCCGTTGATTGTGTTTTTAGTACCTTTGTCGTGAATGGAAATTATGCAGTTTTTTTCCGCTAACATTTTTTTTGTTAAACCTTCCCGGATTAATACACGGCTACCGGTTACGAAACTACCTTTTTGGGCAAAACGTGCATGATCTTTGACGAAATCTTTGTGTAAGACGATATCTCCGTCAATTTGTATAATATATTCTTTAGATGCTTTTGCAATAGCTTTGTTGCGGATGGAGCTAGTCTGAAGCCTAGATCCTCATGCCAGACATGAATAATGGGAACTTCGGAGGAAGCAGCCAATTGATGAATTAGTTCTCTTGTGTCTTCCTTGGAACCATCATCTGCAATGATAATTTCATCCGGAAGGAGAGATTGACGTAGCACGCTTTTAACGCATATTTCTAATGCGTCGCTTCTATTATAGGTGGATATAATTAGCGATGTACTTATGTTGCTCGCCATTGGTTTATTCATATAATTATTACTAAGTTAGTTAAATAGTTAAGGGGGCTTGCTACTAAAATTCTACAAATGTATACATTTTATTTGGTTGTGACAAGCGTTGAGAGCTTTTTCAAGGTAGCTGCATCAGATTTTATGATTCTTTTTTCTGTTCTGGAATTAATAAGTATACATACAAGTTCGTTATCTTTGTGTCCCAGGCGAGTCACCTTTTCATTATAACCATTGGATTTGTATAAATCTTCTTTCCAAAAGGCCGTATAACATTCTATTATATGTAAAATATCATTAGCAATACTTCTCTTGTAAATGACTAAGAATAAAAGGGGACTTCTCCCGTGTTCTTAGGAAATATAGAACTGAAAAATTTGTAAATGAAAATGATATTTTCTGAGAAACCTATAGTGTACTATTTGTTGATAGTTTTTCCCGTTTAAACTCTGCTCTTTTTGTATTTATGACTTTTAATTAGATATTGAATGTTAAAGGGCAGTTTTAGGAATAAAAAACGTTTTATAGATTTGAATGTTAGTCGAGTTTCTAAAATAGGAGGGAGACAGTTTTGAGAGAGTCTTGCTAATCCTTTTATTAAGTCAACCCTTTTAATGTTCGAGTACATCGCTGGTAGGTATCGATGATAAATTTCAAATAAATAATATAGGTTTATTTCTTTTTGAAGATGTTTACTAAGATTGTTGTCTGCTTGTATCAATCTCCTGATTTCACTAAAAACTATGGTAAGATCATTTAGATGCTTCAAAGTGTAGCCTTGTTCCATATTTGTAATAGAATCTTCTCTCTTGCAATTATAAAGATATGTTGTTTGGCTGGTTAAGGTAAATGATCTGGTATTTAAAGCGAGCATGGCATGCATTACTATGTCTTCGTGGTACACATGTTCCAAAAAATGAATATGAAATTCTCTTAAAAAAGAAAGATTATATAATTTATTCCATGTAGTTACCCATATATCATTTTTTTCTTCATAAAAGTATTGAGCCATACATAATTTACCTTTTCGTGTTATATTAGGGTAATTAGTAATTTTGAGTGAATTTTCATTCTCATCAATTTGATTGATTCCAGCTGCAACAAAGTCTACTTTTTTCTTGTGAAATAATATTATATAAAGTCTCAATGCAATCAGGAACAATGGCGTCGTCGCTATCCATAAAGTATAGATATTTCCCTTGAGCAGATTCAATTGCTGTGTTTCTCGTTCCTCCCAAACCGAGATTTTTTTATGTGTAATTATACGGATACAGTTACCTCTAGGATGTGTGTGTTTAAGTTGGTAGACTATATTCATGCTGTTATCATGCCCTAAATCGTCTACTATCAAAATCTCTAAGTTTTGATAGGTTTGGTTTAATGCGGATAATAAGGCGCGTTCAATGTATTGTTCTACATTATAAATAGGCATTGAGAGGGTTATTAGGCACATACTTTTCTTTAATCATTATAACAAAATAATATTAGGTGATTACAAAGTTACTTTAATATTTGTAATGATGAAAGTTATTTCGTTTTTTATTGATTTCTTATCTCGAGCTTGCCTTGTATAGAAAAGAATAATTTCATTAGAAATAAAACTTTGGATTATTTTCATTACCTTTGTTCAGAATATTATGTTTGTCTAAATGGACTGATGTAAATTCTGCAATTCCTCTATTGTTTAAGACTATTGTTCTTTAATTTAAATTTAATAATATGGTATATATTATTTGTTATGATTGGCCTTCAACATCTGGAAATCATACAGGAATGAGGTATCTTTATGAATATATTCAAAAAGAAATCCTGAATTATATAAAATGTATACTTTTAATATGGGTAGGCGTTTTTTGGATAAGGGAAAAAGGGGGAAGAAAATCTCTGTGTTTTTTACGGCACTTAAATTAGCAATGACATATAAATCAGGAGATAAATTTATTCTTACTGAATATTTACATAGAGATTCGTATCAAATATTGTTTGCAAAAATAATACGCTTTATACGTCCTAAAGCACCTGTATATGCTATGGTGCATCTTGTTCCTGAAAAATTGGAAAGGCGATATTCAAAAGCACAAATAAAGAAGAGTTCACGATTTGTTACAGAAATTGTAACATTGGGAAGTAGTTTGACATGCTATCTTAATAATTTAGGAATAGAGAATGTTTATACTTCATTTCATTTATGTCGATAATAATTATTATACTCCTTCTGCAAACCTTTATAACAGAAGTGATGATGTCAAAGTGATAGTAATGGGTGCCTTGGCGCGTGACTTTGAACAGATCGCTTATATTGTTTCAAGACTTCCGCAAATTCATTTTTATATATGCAAAGGGCGAGAAAATATTGATTATTTGTTTTCAGGTTTAAAGAATGTAACATTGGTGGGGTATGTTCCGGAGGCGGAACTAAAGCATTATATGAATGATTCTGATATTTCATTAAATGTGATGAAGGATACTATTGGAAGTAATGTAATTTGTACTTCAATGGCAACAGGATTGGCGATGGTGGTTAGTGATGTTGGGTCTATACGGGACTATTGCGATGAGACCAATGCATGTTTTTGTTCTTCTCCCGATGATTTTATAGAGAAAATTATGATCTTAGCAAATGATCGAGAGTTGCTCAATTCGTTAAAAAAAATGTCTTTGAAAAAAGCACAGCAGTTTTCTATCGATAATTATTGTGCTAGCTTGTCATCTTTATTGAAATAATTGGAGAGTATAGTCGTTTACAGTTTCTTCCAAACATGATGAACTAAAACTTGCAAAGACACATTTAGTGTGAGTTTTCTTAGAGCATTGCATAAACGTAAAAGGTCGTGTAAGCTAAAGTCGTTTTTTAACGAATGCTGTAAGAATTTATATATATAACGTTTGATCGCTTTTTTGAATTTTCTTTCGTTAAGGTGGGAATGGTAGTTTATACTAATCCATTCTATGAAAAGTATTGTTGCTCTAATCTTTTCTTTATTGAAATGAGTGGAGTTTGATATATTCTCTCCTTCGGCATTTCTCCAACTGACGGGATTGCCTGGTAAAGATATGATCCCTCCTGTAAATTCTGCAAATTTAGCCCATGTCGCATCATCGGTGCACCAGGCCAAAGGAACTTAATAAATTCCTCCCGTTTGTTCCCATACTGTTCGGCTAAATACATACTCACAGGCGGCAGAACTGATTTTTCCAGATAATTTATCTAATAGGAATTCATAACCAGAAGTTAAATCGGTTTTAAAAGGAGGGTTTTTATACTTTAGTTTGCCATACTCGTCAACTACTTCTAAAGGGAAACGGAATATACGTTTTTCATCAGAATATTTTTGTGAGGCTTGAATTACACGTGCTACTCCGTCAAAGGGCATTAGGTCGTCATCTGAAAAAAGCCATATAAGTTCTTCTTCTGACAATAATATACATCGTTCCCAATGGCCGGGTAGGTCTTTTTTACCCATGTTTTGCTCAAAACGATGATATATAATGTCAAACTTGTTTTTGTAATGATCTACTATGGTCTTTAATGGGTAGGGACTTGCGTCATCACCAATGTATACGGTAAACTCGTGGCTGTTTTGTTTAGCGATAGAATCAAGTGTTTCTTGTAAAAAGCGTGGTTTATAAGCTGGTATGATAATTGCTAATTTTTTCATTTTTATTGCTATCAATTAGGTTTTGCAAATATACACATTCGGTTTGTTTAAATATTGTATTTGCAACTTTTGTGATGGAAAACTATACTAGCAAGTTGCTGATAGCAAAATAATCCATTGAATTTTCTCTTTTGTTTTTCAGATTATATGTATGTATTATTAATAATAGTTAATTGCATGTGTGAAATTCTGCTCTATTTGTAAACAATCTCTTTTTAGATACTTCCTATGGATATTATTCCTTACTTTTGCAAGTAGAAAATGAATATTCAAATATGGAATCTCAATACTCGGTAAGCGTTATCATCCCTGTTCATAATACAGCTCCGTATTTACGACGTTGTATAGAGTCTGTACGTAATCAGACGTTGAAAGATATAGAAATCATATTAGTAGATAATTTGTCGACCGATGATTCTCCTTCTATTTGTGATGAATATGCTAATATTGATTCTAGAGTAAGAGTGTTGCATCTTGATGAGGCAGGTTTGTCTATAGCTCGTAATGCAGGAATTGAAATAGCGACTGCTCCATATATTGGTTTATAGATAGCGATGATTATATTGAACCGACAATGTATGAAAACATGTTGTCAGCCATGGTGCAGAATAAGGTTTATATGGTATATTGCAATTTTTGCTTTGAATATGAAGATGGCTGTATAGAACAAAAGTATCCTGATACAGGTAATGTGTATGTACGTACTAGTCAAGATGTTCAGCGGGATATTATTTTGAGAGAGTAAGTAGTTCTGCTTGTACCAAACTTTTTGATAAGATTTTTTTTGATTCTTATCGCTTTCCTATAGGTATGTTTTTTGAGGATCATGCGACTATTTATCGCTGGATAAGTATTTGCGATAAAATAGTTTGGATTGATGCTGCTTATTATCATTATATACAGAGAGGTGATAGTATTTGCCATACAATCAATTCTATAAAACGTTATCATTATTTCTTGGCTGAATATTCAAGATTGGAGTTTGCAAAGGAGCGGCGGTTGTTTGAAGGTAGAGATTGGTGTGATGCCGTCAATGTGATTGTGGAAAATTGCTTTAATCATTTTCAAGAGTTTATGACGGATCCTAATCATCAATTGTATCCTGTTGAAATTAAAGATATGAGGAATAAGTTGAGTAGATGGCGTTTTTTATCAAGAAAAGAATTGTCTTCTAAATATTATAAACGATTACGTAAGATAACTTATTTTTGGTCGATTTATTATTGGACTCACTTTGCCAAGAAAAAGAATTAAAAAATGACATGATGGAAAAAGAATCCCCTTTAGTTTCGGTTATTATTCCTGTTTATAATGCGCACAATTCGATAGCTAAAACGTTGCAGAGTGTTATTAATCAAACGTATACTAATCTTGAAATTGTTGTAGTGAATGATGGAAGTACAGATGAAAGTTTAGATATAATAAAGACGTATGCGGTTGAAGATCCCCGGATTGTTGTATTTGATAAACAAAACGAGGGATTAGTGCAGGCGCGTAAATCGGGTATAGATATTGCTACTGGCAAATATATCCAATATTTAGATAGTGATGATATTATGCATGAGGATGCAATAACTAGACTGGTTAATAAAGCAGAGGAAACGCAAGCGGATATGGTAGTGGCCCCTTTTATGTTTTGCTATGATGGAGAGTCTCATAAATCAACTTTTTTTAATTTTGTAGAGTTGTCAGGCGTGGAGTTTTTGAAAAATATTTCTTTTAAAAAAAGGCTTATTGGTGTGTATGGTCAAAATTTCATCTTCGATCATTATATCAGAATGAGATAGAAAGACCGGATATATCATTTGGTGAAGATGTCGTTCTTTCCACACAATTATTGTTATACTTACAAAAAGTCGTTTCAGTTGATTATATAATCATTGACTATAATTTTACCAATACGTCAATGTCACATCCTGCGAATTTTGATGATAAAAAGTATGGAGACTTTGTGAATTATACAATATGGATTGAAAATTATATTGATAAAAAAGGGTTGGGGGAAGAGATGAAGGAAGCACTTGCTCATTTCCATCTTGAAAATGCTTTTAGAAGAATTTATTGGAAACGTTTTGCTGGTATTAGGAAGGATATGAAACGGCTTGTTAATGAAATGGAATCCTATCCTTGTTTAATAAATAACTTGTCAAAAAGAGAACGTAAGATTGTGAATGCTTATAGAGTATCAGGTTTCTGGGGAGATTTGAAACTTAGATATTATAATATGCGCCATAAACTGTAATGTGTTCAGATAAATTAAGACGTTGAGAGCGGTATAGTTGATAAAATAAGATATAAAGAAATGAGTATTATTAGAAAGTGGCAAAGAAGTTGTTACAAAAGAATGTTGAAGGCTCACTTAGTTACTCCTAAGGTTGTAGTGTTGATGGATGGTGGTATTTGTTCTCAAATGCTCCAATATTTGTTGGGAGAATTTTTTAGAAAGCGTGGATGTAAGGTTGTGTATGATCTATCCTTTTATAAGGAATGGGGAAGTGACATGGATTATAAATTTGCTCGCAATTTTGATTTGTTGAAAGTGTTTCCTTATTTGGGGTTAACAATTGCAACAGAGTTCGAAATCTCCTATTATAAGAGACATTTTTACTATGTTGGGAATAATACATCGGAATGGATAGATGATTTTTCATTTTTGGAAAAAAATCCCCCTATTTATCTAGGTGGATATTATCATTTGCCGATAAATATTTGTACCCGCATTTATGTCTACTTATAGAATCTCATCTGAAATATTTGATGAGGGTAGCAAAATGTTAATGTCAGAAATAAAACAGAATATCAATCCTGTAGCAGTGCATGTTCGACGGGGTGATTTAAGTGTTGAAGTTCGAGCGTATGGGAAGCCTGCTTCTTTGAGCTATTTTAAAAGGGCTGTTGATTATATGGAAAAAGAGACTGTTACGCCTTTTTTTTACTTCTTCTCAGATGAGCCGGAATGGGTGGCATCAGAACTTATTCCCTATCTTGAATTTGCAAATGAGAATTATAAGGTGGTGGATATAAATGGTTCAGATAAGGGGTATATGGATTTGTTTTTGATAGCTTATTGCAAACATCAGATAACAAGTAAAGGTACTTTGGGAAAGTATGGTGCTTTATTGAGAGATAGTTCAGATAAAATAGTGATTCTTTGTGATGATAAAGTTGAATATCAGTGGAAAGGAGTTTTCTATAATTCTATATTTCTATAATATAGAGGCAAATTGACCGACTAATCGGCTAATTTAATTTTTTGGCAGATTAGCTTAATCTTTACCCATAAAGAATTTTTTCTTCGCAAGAATTCGTGTCCGCCATATTCAGGCTTGTTTTTGTCTCGAATGAGAATAATTGGTTTAAAGGGAAGGGACCAGCCTTCGGGGTATAGATATGCGGGCGGCAATGTAATGGCTGGTGGATTATCTAAGAAATATTTATTGATAAGGGATTCATCGTGCCAAATTGGTATTATATGGTTTGCGGCATCCTTGTCAACCCATGAACAAATTGTTGTACAGAGCTGCAGATAGGATTCTGTACATCCACCCGAAAGGCCTCCTGCATAATAATATAGACCTTTCCCTTCTGGAATATAGGCGGTAGAAGCAACTCTTCGTTCGTATGTAAATTCTGAGTTGGGTTTATTGTAGAATCCAGGATGTATAGTTCCTAGTAATCCATTGCTATTCGAGGATGGTAGCATTTCTTTACCAATTGGACAGGTGAATAACAGATTAGCATTGAAGAAAATAGATAGTCGGTTTCTCGCTCCAATTGTTCCTTGATGCGAAGGAATGTATGGAAACGTTTTAATGTATTGTCAGGCCATCCTAAATTCTTTTGTTTGATCCGGTGAATATGCTCATTATTCTCTTCGTCGTATAGTTGCGGACTATCAGTAAATACATAATACTCGATAATGAAAGATTGGTCTTGCATAAAATAACGTTCTGCGCTTAGATAAAAGTCTTTCCAAAAAATGTCATATTTGCCAGTACAGATATATAATATACCAATTCTCATTTTATTTATTGTTTTGATTCATATTATTGGCAAATATATAAAGATTTATTTTATATTATTTGTTTGAGGTGTTTTTATTTTCTGTGAATTACCGGTAGCAGGAGCTTTTAGACCTTCGGTTTTGTCTATTTGAGAGTGTTATTTATATTGATTATACTAAAAATAAAGCAGTAAGTAGTAGAATTGCTAATAGTATAGAGATACTTACGAATATTGAGTATAAACGTTTGTATTTTCTGTATTTGGGTTTATAGTTTGGTTTTTGTGCAAGGGCTATTAAAGGTTTTTTATATAGGTCAAGGATGTATTGTAAATGATAGCATAACCATTGGTCTTGCTTTTGACCTAGGTAATTAAAAAAGAGAATAAAATAGTATATATACTGCATAGCCTTGACTGTTATTGTCAAATATAGTCCGAAAGAATGATTCTCTGGTGTCAAATCCTGCTTCTTCGAGGTTGCTGCATGGTTTCATTCCATGAAAATGGATAAGCTTAGCATTCCCATTAATTCCCCAGTACGGTTTCCAGTTATATTCAATAGGTAAAATTTCCATGTCATTAAAACACAGCTCGTTTAAGTACCCTTGATCAAAAAGTCCTGAAGTAGATCTTTGTCTTTTTTTCATCATCTCTACAAATTGCTGATATTTGATTCTCATACCTTGGATATTCATGACTAATATTCCAGCATTGAAATAACTCATTCTTTTTGTATCGCGTTCAAATTCGGGAGCAGCAGCTAAATAAGCAGGATGAGGTAGATCTTTCAGTAATATATCATCATTAAAGATTATGTCCATATCGGTGTATAATACATATTCGTCTTCTTTTTCTATTATAGGAATCTCCATTCTCATGAATGTGCCGAATATTCGACTATATTCTATATCTTTTCCTAGTTCTGTTTCCATCCATTCGTGAGAATATATTTCCATTAGTTCCTTTTTATATGGTAATTCATGGATGATGATCTCAACTTTAAAATCTTTTAGTAAGTTGTAAACAGGATCGCCAATTTTACCATCATATAGGCAAATTAATCGAAGAGATGTGTTTTTACGAGCACTAATTAAGGTTACCTTTAACATGTTAAAGTAATCTTTTCTGTTGACAATAGAGTCTGTCAAACAAATATAGCATTTCATAATTTATAGAATATATAAAATAATTTATACTAATATATTTCGCAAAGCTATCATAACTGTAAGTTATACAATAGTCCTTGCCAAACTGTTAGAATTGTATTGTACCTTACAAAAATAAGCAAAAAAAACTTTTACTAAGACGTTTTGATAAATAATTGTGATATGTTAGGATTTTCTTTCCTGAAGAATTGAATTCGAAGAGTTAAAGGTGGATGATCTATATTTATCTGTTAGCTTTGGAAGTCTGGAGTTTTTCATTTTTTTTAATCTAAGTTTGTCCTTACAGGATTTTATCCTTAGTTTTGTGAACTATTTTTTATGAATTAGAGATATTCGTATAAAAGTATCTTAGTATATAAAATTGATTTGAATAAATATGATTTCTATTATAATATGCAGTAGGTTTCAATCCATCTCTAAGGAATTGAAGGATAATATTGAGAATACGGTTGGGGTTGTTCATGAGATTATATGTATTGATAACAGTAAAAGTCAATATGATATATTTAGTGCTTATAACGAAGGGGTCAAAAGGAGCCAATATCCACTTCTCTGTTTTATGCATGAAGATATTTTACATTACACTAATGATTGGGGAAAGCTTCTGATAAATCATTTCAGAGATTTGAAAGTAGGGCTTATTGGAATTTCTGGACCACGTTTTATTAGTCAAATACCGGGTATTTGGTGGGGACCCGGAAGTACAGATGCAGGAAAGGATGCAATTTGCCAGTATTCTATTGATACTAATAGAGCTGATCCAACCATTACTTATAATACTTGCTTTAAACCCATTGCAGATGCGAATGCCATAGAAGTGGTAGCAGTGGATGGATGTTTTTTTTGCATGAGGAAATCTGTTTTTGATAAAATAAGATTTGATGAAATAAATTACAAAGGATTTCATTTTTACGATCTTGATATCTCATTGCAGGTTTATATGCTGGGGTTGAAATCATTATGTGTGTATGATATTCTAATAGAGCATGTTAGTAATTCAAAATTGGATAATGAATGGTTGACTAATGCACGAATATTTTTCACAAAATGGAAAGACTGTCTGCCGATAGTAAATTATCCAGTGTCAGCAAAAGAAAGAAGAGTGTTAGAGAAGAACAATCTTCAAACTATGAATTATATTATTAATGAGAATAATCGAAAACCTAGTCGTTATTATAAATTCTCAGAGAAGCTATATTTATTGCGATACTGCTGTGATAAAAAAATGCTTCAGTCACTAATCTATTAGGTAAAATGTGTCACTATATGTTGAGTGGAGCACGGCTTTTTCATTTAAGAAATATTGTTTATCGCTTGTTATTGTGGTAGAAATCCTTATATTCGTGTGCAGCGATGCGAAAGCACCGTCTTAGGTGTTTCTTTTTGTCGTTCATTTTTGATTTTTTTCTACTTTGCGAGTTGTTTGTCTATGGTTGAATATTAAAAATGAGTAAATACTAGGGGGTAACTAAGTAATGCAAGACTAAAATACTACTATGGAAGATGTCACGAGGATGATATTATCAGCCTAATGGATATCGCTGTTTTAGTGGGTGGAGATAAATAGGAAATGGGTAGTTGTCAGAGATTCATTGATAACTAGTCGTTTGAGGTCTCTCTCAGCCATTTTGTATGCAATCATTCTTTTTAAATAATCACTTGATCCTTATTGGGAATTCTTTTCTGCTTATATGTAAATGTTCAATGTTAAATAATCGCTCCTATTTCTTTTTTGCATATACTATTCCAATTCTGATAAGGAATAGCTGCATCATATAAATATCCAGATCACTCATTTTCCTTCTATTGTCATTTCTGGAGGTGAAAGCGCATAAAAAAGTTTCCATGTCCTTTAAATTGCCATTAAGTCTGATTGAAAAACTGCTTCTATCCATGTTCTTTGCGATCACTTTCATATACAAATCACGTGGTTGGGTCTTCTTGCTAATTTTAAAGTCAAAATCATAACTGTCGTGTTTTTCCAGTTCATCTTCCATGTCGATGACAGACCAGAAGTAGTCGTTGCCGGCATTAAACAAATCCAAAGGAAACCATCTTTTTTGAAAGTTCTCATCTAAGGAAGCGATTTGTACATTTTTTAGTAAATCTTTGTTCATTCTATAATATTTACTAAATGTATTAACCTGTTTTTCATCTAGTGTATTAGTAAAATCCAGTATAATATCGGAATGGATGGGTTTAGTAAAATTGTAGGAGACAATATGTCCTTTCTCTGTTTTAACAGTTAACAACAAAGATAGGTCGTCGCTGGATAGAGCATATGGTATCTTGATAAAAGACAGGCAGTTCCCGATATCTCCATTTTTTTCTGCGACATAGTAAAAGCTGATAGGATATTCTGTAAAATTAACGAATTCACGTCGGACGGTACAGAATGGGGGAGTAAGCAAATGAATGTCGGACAATTTCAGTTTTTGTCCGGAGGGACTGTTTAGCCCGAACATGATGCCATCAGCTATGGGATTTGTTTCCTTTCTTGATCCTTTGACGATTTGAGAGTGCATCGTTGACTGTAAAACTCTTACATCCCCATTCCATTGAGGAACGAAAGGTTTCAGGAATTCTCCGTAAGTAAGTTTGTGCACAGATTTATTGTTAAGTCGTTTCATTATAAAGAGTGCCAATCCTCCTAATATTAAAGAAATGATCGTACTCGTTAAATCAATCTGAGTATAATTTGTCAATAAGAAAAGCAAAGTCAGTATAATAGTAGAGTCCACTAACCATATTATGGGTATAGACGCTTCGGCGTTTCTTAAAATAGCTCGTTGATATAACAGTGTCGTAAAACTTTGCCACTGCATACAGAATTTTTCGTTGCCTGTCGTTTTATAAAAATAATCTTCATAAGCGGATGGAGACCATTTGAAAGGCGGATAAGGTACTATCAGGATATCAGCAAGTTCAAGATACTTGTCTTGTCCCGGATATAATCTCGCTTCTTCCAGCGGCATGACAAAAGAAAAGTCGACGTAACATCCTAAGCCAATCTCTCCTTCATCGGATACAATGGCAAAGTCATGGAACGATACAGATGTTTTTTGCAGATTTCTTCCGGAATTCCTAACTCTTCCTTAATGCCGCGAAGTACGCAATGATAAGGACTATAATATTGGTCGTGTTCAACCAAATCTGTCCGGGAAAAGGATTCATTGACAGGGACGTGCAAAGTGGACCTGTTGTCGCTCTCTATATTTCCGCTTCTTGCTGCTACCAACATTTTTTTAGCTCCGCTGGCATCTCTGCCTCCGATAATTATATCAATCCCGAAAGAAGAAAACAAGAAGGCTAGCGATTCTACAACAAAAGTTTTATGTTATCATTTGTTTTGTTGGTTCTGCATATAATTTCTTGAAAGATTCTCTTGAATCTGCGGTCCTTGAATATTTTTTTGAAAACTTTAAATGTAAAATGATCCGTTTCGTATATATCTAATAAAAGTTCGCCTTTTTCCAGTTTATAACCTCTAATTCCCACTTTATCACCAATAAAGCGGATGGAGCCATCTTTTGTGATATCTGACTGGACTTGTATAATGGCATTATAAACGTTTTCCAGAGAATATATATCCTTTAATATATCACATATAAATTCTTTGTGCCCATTTTCATTTTCTAGATAGAAAAATTGACTCCGGTCATATCCTTTTTCCCTGATTTTTTCTGTCAGACTATCATAATAGGCAACAATCTCGTTTTTTATGATTCTTTCAATGATAGATTTATCTGTTATCACCTGGCGGGTTTCGTATGATTCGTCAGTAGTGGCAAAATGAATCTTCATCATTCTGGGATTGGCAGGTATGTCTTTTACTTCCTTTAATGTGGTGGACAATATACCGACTAATCCTTTGGGGATAATTAGTGCAGCTTGTTCATATTTAAGATAGGGAAATTCTTTTATTCGTTTGAACGGTATCCGTTGTAGTATATGCTTGTAATTGGCGCAGCATTCGGTGATTACTATCCCTCCGACTGGTATCATTGCATACCACCTGTATTGGCCATCGGTTATAAAGAAAATAATTATTGTTATAACAAACAAGGTAATGTCAAATATGGCTCTTATCTTATATCGTGCCAGATCGACTTGTGACACTAACATCCAATTCAAAACTCTTAATATTACAATTTTTCTGATCCTTACAATTCTTTTGTAGATATTGAACAATGGAATGATTACTGGTATCGCGATAGATAAGAGAAAGAGAAGTTTGTTTGAAGTAATATTTGTGAAGATATCACTCCAGTCCAGATTATGAACATAGTCCACTGTCGCTTGAATTAGATTGTTTTCCATAATATTGATGTTTTGATAGGTGTTTGTTCAAAGATCAGAAATTTACAGGTCCTACAATTTTTGCAGGATTTCCAGCCACCAAGGTATATGCTGGGACGTCTTTGGTGACAACGGCACCAGCAGCAACCATGCACCATTCTCCTAAAGTTACCCCACACAAAATTGTAGCGTTGGCTCCGATAGAAGCGCCATATTTAACCACAGTCTCGCTGACGTCCCAATCTTCGGATGATTTAATGTTCCGTCAGGATTTATGGAACGTGGATATTTGTCATTTGTGAAAGATACCGATGGCCCGACAAAGACTCCGTCTTCCAATGTCACGCCATGAGGAATCATAACATTATCTTGTATTTTGACTCTGTTTCCGATTATTACGTTTGAATCAATAAATATATTACGATGAATTTTGCATTCGTCTCCAATTTTAGCATTGGGAGCGATGACTGTAAATTCTTCAATAATAGTTCCTTTTCCTATTTGTGCGTTTGCAGCTTATCTTAGCCGTTGTGTCAATCATGCTTTTCGTTTTTGTACTTCAGTCTACAAAAATAAGAATATAGAAGGACAAATGCAAGTTATTATTTAGCTCTTTGTTATTTCTTGATTATCAAGGTAAAACGTATGATCTGATTACAGATATGTCTGATCCTTATTATTTTAGCTGATGGAATAGAAACACCTTACAGGTGTAAATTGCCGATTTGGATTGTCGGCTTCCTGTATTAGCGAGGAACCTGTAGAAAATATTCATTTCTCATAATGTTTGTGGGACGTAAATAAGCGTGGATAAGCGGTTAATGGTAAGGCTTGAGTGAAATTGCCGAATGAAACCTGCAGTTTTTCTAGAAAATGCTAGTTCTATTCGGCAAATTACTCTATATTTGTCTGTATAACCCCAAACAAGAAATGATGGATACACTTTATAGGTCATACCGGATGTTGCTTAGCAACATATCTACTGATTTTATCCGTTATCTCCATGATGAGATAGAGTGGAGTAGTAGCTTATAGGAAAAGGGATATTTGCTTCGTTTACAAAGTATCATTAAGCAGACTTTGTAAAATGATATACCGACTTTTGCGAATATGAATATAGCAACAGCATTGAAATTGAAAAGACTGTTGTATATCATAGCGAAAAGTGTTCCGTTTAAACCTAATTTTACCAAGTTGGCGACTTTGCTTGATATGAATAGAAATACGGTTTCTGATTTGATGTGTTATCTGGAAAAGGCTGGAATAATTAATCAGCTTCGGGCAGAGACGGAAGGTGTCAGACTTTTAGGCAAAGTGGACAAGGTGTATCTGAATAATACGAATTTGGCTTATGCGCTTTCTGACAATACACCGGATATTGGTAACGTGCGTGAAACATTTTTCTTTTCTACTTTGCGAGTTGTTTGTCCGGTAACCACATCAGAAGTTGCTGATTTTACGGTGGGTGGTTATACCTTTGAAGTAGGTGGAAAGAATAAGTCGCAGAAGCAGGTGCATGATGTGGAGAATGCGTATGTTGTGAAAGATGATATTGAGTACGGAATGCGTAATGTGGTTCCTCTCTGGGCATTTGGTTTTTTATATTGAGATAATATGTATATTTGTACGATGTGAACTTAAACAGATTGAAATATGAGTGGCAAGATTTACCCTATCGGTATACAGAATTTTGAAAAAATTCGTAAAGGTGGCTATTTTTATATTGATAAAACAGCATTGGTTTATCAATTGGTGAAAACCGGAAGCTACTATTTTTTGAGTCGGCCGCGCCGTTTTGGCAAAAGTCTGCTTATTTCTACGCTTGAAGCCTATTTTCAAGGAAAGCGGGAACTCTTTGAAGGACTGGCTATGGAGAAGCTGGAAAAAGATTGGGTAAAATATCCTGTATTACATCTTGATCTTAATACGGAAAAATACGATACTCCGGAAAGTTTGGAGAATAAACTGAATGGGGCGTTGGTGGAATGGGAGAAGATATATGGCGAAGAGCCCTCGGAGAAATCTTTAGCGATGCGTTTTGAGGGGATTATTAAGCGTGCCTGTCAGCAAGAGGGGCAAAGTGTGGTGATCCTAGTGGATGAGTATGATAAGCCGATACTGCAGGCTATTGGTGATGATGTTTTGCAAAAGAGTTTCCGCAATACATTGAAAGCCTTCTACGGCGCATTGAAAAGTCAGGACGGCTGTATCAAATTTGCTTTGCTGACGGGAGTTACCAAGTTTGGTAAAGTCAGTGTATTCAGTGATTTGAATAACCTGAATGACATTTCAATGTGGAATAAGTATATAGGCATTTGTGGTGTGAGCGGACAGGAACTATACGATAATCTGGATGCCGAACTTCATGAATTTGCCAATGTGCAGGGAGTGACGTATGAAGAGATATGTGCCCGGTTGAAAGAAATGTATGATGGTTATCATTTTACGCACAATTCCAAAGGAATGTACAACCCCTTCAGTCTGCTTTTGGCTTTTGATAGGAATGAGTTTAAAAGCTACTGGTTTGAAACAGGTACTCCCACTTATTTGGTGGAATTGCTGAAGAAACACCATTACGACCTTCATCGGATGGCTCATGAAGAAACTGATGAACAGGTACTGAACAGTATAGATTCTGAATCTACCAATCCTATTCCGGTAATCTATCAGAGCGGGTACCTTACCATTAAAGGGTATGATGAGCGTTTTGGAATATATCGTTTAGGTTTTCCTAATCGTGAAGTGGAAGAAGGGTTTGTCCGTTTTCTGCTTCCTTGTTATGCGAACGTAGATAGAGTGGAATCTCCCTTTGAAATTCAGAAATTTGTTCGTGAAGTGGAGGCTGGTGATTACGAGTCTTTTTTCCGTCGTCTGCAAAGTTTCTTTTCTGATATTCCATACGAGCTTGCCCGCGAATTGGAGTTACATTATCAGAATGTACTTTATATTGTATGTAAACTGGTCGGTTTTTATGTAAAAGCGGAATATCATACGAGTGAAGGCCGTGTGGATATGGTATTGCAGACCGATAAATTTATCTACATCATGGAATTTAAACTGAATGGTACTGCGGAAGAAGCTCTGCAACAGATAAATGACAAACACTATTCCCGACCATTTGAAACGGATTCACGAAAACTTTTCAAGATTGGTGTGAATTTCAGTGCTCAAACAAGAAATATAGAGAAGTGGCTGGTCGAAAATTGAATTCAGCGCCTGCGCAGGAAATAAGATATTCATTTCTCATATTCTCATAGATTTGATTTAAATAGCAGATCCTTAATAAAGTAAGCTATGAGAAATACTTTTAAAATTGGTATTTCTCATAGTTTTATTCGCAAATAGACCTTGATTTGGTTTATTTCTCATACCTGTTGAACTCATTTCTCATAATGTCCCGGTGTTGGTATATAAATAGGCTGTGTGGGCTTACCTATATTCTGTAAGTTGCCTTGTGCTTTTAGGCGACGGATTTGCCTACTGGCCATACTTTGAGTGAAACAGCAGAGTGACTGCATATTACTACGGGTTAATACAGGATGAGTTGCAAAATAGGCAGTAAGTTTCTTGTCGATCTCTTCTTCTGAAAGAGAAGCCGAATGTGGCTTGTATTTCGAACGTCGTAAGTGACTAGTCATGCATAAACTCTTTAAATCTCTGTCAGCCTGGAAGTTAATGGACTTAAGCTTCACTTTGTCAGCACGAGTGGTAAGCGAGTGCACGGGTTCGGTAGCTTGTAATGTAATCTGGAAATAGCCGATTCCATCCAGATGTACTCGTTCTCCTTCGCATAGGTGGTTTCCCATGCATCTGCTCAATTCCATTAACATGGCTTCTACCTCTGCTTTCCCGAAAGTAGTTGCCATGTGGATTTCTCTTGTCAGCTTTTGAGTGGTCACATGTTGAAAATTAACCACCCGTGGGTGGTAACTAGGTTCTTCCCCTTCTTTTTCCGGTTGGGGATTCTTATAAAACTCGAATTGTATTGCCATCTTTGTTTTAATTTAATGGTTGTTTATATGTTATGTACTGATGCTCTTAGTGTATCTCGCTTTTATTTCTTTTATTTTTAACCGCCATCCTGATTGTTCCACTAGAGTGAACGGTTCTTTTCACTCTAGTAGACAGAACTTTTTACTGTAGTGAACAGGCCTGTGCACTGTAGTGGAACGATTGGGATGCTCTTTCAAAGATACGACATTATTAGGTGAAAAACAAGTAATTAACTAGTTGTTTTCATGAAAGAAATAGCTAGTTGTTTTCTAAGATAAGCTTGGCGGATAAACAGGAGAATAGTTGTGTTTGACTATGAGAAATACCCTGATAGAGTATGAGAAATAGCGGCTTTTTGAAGAAAATCGATGAGGATAGTATGAGAAATACCTATTTCAAAAACGTTTCTCATAATGTACTTCTTTGATTATATGTGCTTTATCTGAAATCTATGAGAATATGAGAAATAAAATTGAAAAATCTTTTCTAGTAGAAAGATGAAATAAGTATTCTCTGAAAAGTTGTTTGTGTGGAATATTTACAGTATATTTGTATCGTAATAATCGCCCTACAAAACACATGCAGGACAAATAAATAAAGTAATGAGAATAACACTGGTAAGAGACGATGGCAAGGTGAACACTATGCGTACGTTGAGAATTGAACAGCTCGTGGAGCAAATGAAAGTGGAAACTAAAACACAGCCTGTCTCAAAAATGAGAGAAGTCCTGCCTTTTATGCTTCCGGGTGATAAAAATGACTATGTACAGAAAGTGCCGAAGCTGATACCTGCAGCCGCCTTTTTTCGCAAAGGCGGCATAACGACGATGAGTGAATACAACGGAATTGTGATGATTCAGGTCAACAACTTGTCTGGACACATGGAGGCGGATGAGGTGAAAGAACGGGTAAAGGAGCTTCCGCAGACTTACTTAGCTTTCACCGGTTCTTCCGGAAAGTCTGTGAAAGTATGGGTACGCTTTACTTATCCCAATGATCGTTTGCCAACAACTAGTGAAGAAGCGGAGCTTTTTCATGCGCATGCCTATCGGTTGGCAGTGAAATTTTATCAGCCACAACTTCCTTATGATATTGAACTGAAAGTACCTTCGTTGGAGCAATATTGTCGTTTAACTTTTGACCCGCACTTGTATTTTAATCCCGAAGCAATGCCTATTTATATGAAGCAGCCTGCGGCTATGCCGGGTGAGGTGACTTATCGCGAACGGGTGCAAACGGAAACTTCGCCGTTACAACGCTTGCGCCGGGATATGAAAAGTGTAATGCGCTTTCTGTCCTTTTCGAAGCTGCTTTTGCACGTGCGTTGGATGAAGAGACTGATTATCAACCGGAAGGAGACAAACAATCGCTGTTGATTAATCTAGCAGGACATTGTTTCCGTGCCGGTATTCCAGAGGAAGATACAGTGCGATGGTCTCGCGCTCATTATCGCTTGCCGAAGGACGATACATTGGTTCGGGGAACCGTGCGAAATGTATACCGCACTTGTGAGGGATTTGCGAGTAAAAGTAGTCTGTTGCCGGAACAATTATTTGTCATGCAGATGGATGAGTTTATGAAACGGCGTTATGATTTTCGTTTCAACCAGTTGACATCACAAGTGGAATGTCGTGAACGGAACAGCTTTAATTTTTATTTTCATCCGGTGGATAAACGGTTGATGGCAAGTATTGCAATGAATGCACATTATGAAGGGCTTAAGCTGTGGGATAAAGACGTGGTACGTTACCTGAATTCGGATCATGTGCCGGTTTATCAGCCTATCGAGGAATTTCTTTATGACCTTCCTCATTGGGATGGTAAGGATCACATCGGCGATCTTGCCAAACGAGTTCCTTGTGATCATCCTCATTGGGCGCAATTGTTTCGTCGTTGGTTTCTTAGTATGATAGCGCATTGGCGTGGAATGGGAAAGAATCATGCAAATAGCACTTCCCCTATATTGATAGGTCCACAGGCTTATCGTAAGTCTACATTTTGCCGGTTGATTTTGCCTCCATGCTTGCAGGCTTATTATACGGATAGCATTGATTTCAGCCGGAAGCGGGATGCCGAGTTATACTTGAATCGCTTTTTATTGATTAATATGGATGAGTTCGATCAGATTGGCATCAATCAGCAGTCTTTCCTCAAGCATATTCTGCAAAAGCCTGTTGTCAACACACGACGTCCGAATGCTTCGGCTGTGGAGGAACTTCGTCGGTATGCTTCTTTTATAGGAACGAGCAATCATAAAGATTTGCTGACGGATACTTCCGGCAGTCGTCGTTTTATCGGTGTTGAGGTGACTGGAGTGATTGATGTGGTCCGCCCTATTGATTATGAGCAATTGTATGCACAGGCAATGGCACTGCTGCGTAATAATGAACGCTACTGGTTTGATGAGAAGGAAGAAGCGATTATGACGGAAGCGAACCGGGAGTTTGAGCAGTCGCCGGCAATCGAGCAGTTGTTCCAGGTGTATTACCGGGTAGCGGAAGAGGAAGAAGAGGGAGAATGGTTACTTGCTGCGGATATACTTCAGCGGATACAAAAGGCAAGTAAAATGAAGATTTCTTCCGGACAGGTTAATTATTTCGGGCGTATTTTGCAAAAGCTGGGAGTAAAGTCATTCAGGAAAACACGCGGAGTTTATTATCATGTGGTGGCTGTTGGGTAAGGGCGATGATGAAATAATGCATGAGATGTGCATTTTATTATTTTATAATAATTATCTTTGCGTAATAACGTGAGATATATGAAGGCTATGATAAGAAATCCTTTTATAACAAGTGGATATGTGTCTGCTGATTATTTTTGTGACCGTCAGCAAGAAAGCGAACAGTTGGTACGCGAAGTGATGAATGGGAATAACCTAGCTCTTGTCTCTACCCGACGAATGGGAAAGACGGGCTGATCCGTCATTGTTTTCAGTTTCCTGAAATTAAGCAGGGCTATTACACCTTCTTTATTGATATATATGATAGCCGGTCATTGCGCGACTTGGTATTTGCACTTAGTAAAGAGATTTTGGAAGTACTGAAACCTATAGGGAAGAAAGCTTTGCATGGTTTTTGGGAATGTGTGAAATCTTTGCAGGCCAGTATCTCTTTTGATGTGAATGGTATGCCTTCTTTGAATTTGGGATTAGGAGATATACAAGCTCCGGCTACTACGCTCGATGAAATCTTCCGGTATTTAGAGCAAGCGGATAAGCCTTGTTTGATTGCCATTGATGAATTTCAGCAGATTACCGGATATGCAGAGAAAAATGTAGAGGCTACTCTCCGGACTTATGTGCAGCATTGTAATAATGCGCGTTTCATTTTTGCCGGGAGCCAGCGGCATGTGATGGGGAATATGTTTTTGACGCCTTCCAGACCTTTTTATCAAAGTGTGTCAATGATGCATTTGGAAAGTATTCCTTTAGAAGAATACATGCGTTTTGCATGTATGCATTTCAAACGTGCAGGCAAAGAAATGGAAGAAAGTGCTGTTACCACAGTTTATCAACAGTTTGAAGGAGTCACATGGTATATACAAAAAGTATTGAATACACTTTATGATATGACCCCGGAGCACGGAGTCTGTAAAGTGGAAATGGTGTCAGAGGCTATTCGGCAGATTATTGATTCATTCAGATATACTTATTCGGAAATCCTTTTTCGTTTGCCGGAAAAGCAAAAGGAGTTACTGATTGCTATCACTAAAGAGGGAAAAGCGAAAGCTATTACTTCCGGTGCTTTCATAAAGAAATACAGACTGGCTTCAGCCAGTTCTGTGCAGGCAGCATTGAAAGGGTTACTGGAAAAGGATTTTGTGACCCAGGAACAGGGAGTGTATCAAATATATGATCGTTTTTTGGGTATTTGGTTGAAAGAGAATTATTGAGTCGTTTTTTGTTTGTTGAAACGTGCTTTTCGATAAATCGCGTTAATAATTAGCTGAAACTACTGCCTGTTAATCAGTTTTATTGTATCTTTGCGGTCTTAACTTTTTTAATGGTAAATAATGAAGGAATTTCTACAACTAATGCGACGTTTCGTGTCGCCTTATAAGAAGTATATCGGCTGGGCTATTTTGCTGAATATTTTGTCTGCTGTATTCAACGTGTTCTCATTTACTTTTTTGATTCCTATTTTGAGTATTCTGTTTAAAACAGAAGGAGCGGATAAAGTATACCATTTTATGGAATGGGGTAGTGGTGATTTAGCAGATGTTGCCAAGAATAACTTCTATTATTACATATCTCAAATGATAGTGGATAATGGTCCCACTGTGGCTCTTATTTTCTTGGGATTGTTCCTGATGGTGATGACATTGTTTAAAACCGGTTGTTACTTTGCTTCTTCAGCTGTGATGATTCCATTGCGTACAGGAGTGGTACGTGATATTCGTATTATGGTATATGCTAAGGTTATGCGTCTGCCAATGTCTTTTTTCTCTGAAGAAAGAAAGGGGGATATCATAGCCCGTATGAGTGGTGACGTGGGAGAGGTGGAAAACTCCATTACTAGTTCTTTGGATATGTTGATGAAGAGTCCAATCCTGATTATTATATATTTCGTGACATTGGTTGCTGTTAGTTGGCAGTTGACTCTTTTTACTATTATTGTATTGCCGGGAATGGGCTGGTTGATGGGAGTGGTCGGAAGAAAACTGAAACGCCAGTCACTGGAAGCACAGGCAAAGTGGAGTGATACGATGTCGCAATTGGAAGAAACACTGGGAGGTTTGCGCATCATCAAGGCTTTTATTGCGGAAGATAAAATGATTAACCGCTTCACCAAATGTAGTAACGAACTTCGGGATGCAACAAACAAGGTTGCTATACGTCAGGCTATGGCGCATCCGATGAGTGAGTTTTTGGGAACCATTCTGATTGTAGCCGTACTGTGGTTTGGTGGTACATTGATTTTGGGACAGAATGCAACCATCGATGCTCCTACATTCATCTTCTATATGGTTATCCTGTATAGTGTAATCAATCCGTTGAAAGACTTTGCTAAAGCAGGATACAACATTCCGAAAGGTTTGGCTTCTATGGAACGTGTTGATAAAATCCTGAAAGCAGAGAATAAGATTAAGGAGATTCCGAATCCGAAACCGTTGAAAGGTTTGAATGACAAGATTGAATTTAAAGATATCTCTTTCAGCTACGATGGTAAGAGAGAGGTACTGAAACATGTAAATTTGACAGTTCCCAAAGGAAAAACGATTGCACTGGTTGGACAGTCAGGTTCCGGTAAATCTACCTTAGTCGATTTGTTGCCACGTTACCATGATGTACAGGAAGGTGATATTACCATTGACGGAACGAGTATCCGCGATGTGCGTATTGCTGATTTGCGTAGTCTGATTGGTAATGTAAACCAGGAAGCTATTTTGTTCAATGATACATTCTTCAATAACATTGCTTTTGGTGTGGAGAATGCGACAATGGAACAAGTGGTAGAGGCAGCAAAGATTGCCAATGCACATGATTTCATCATGGAGAAACCGGAAGGATATAACATGAATATCGGCGACCGTGGTGGAAAATTGTCCGGTGGTCAGCGCCAGCGTATCAGTATCGCCCGTGCCATCCTGAAGAACCCTCCGATTCTGATTCTCGATGAGGCTACTTCTGCATTGGATACCGAATCAGAACGTCTCGTGCAGGAAGCGTTGGAACGTTTGATGAAAACACGTACGACGATTGCTATTGCCCACCGTCTTTCTACTATTAAGAATGCAGATGAAATCTGCGTCTTGTATGAAGGAGAAATTGTAGAACGTGGTAAGCATGAGGATCTTATAGAATTAAACGGCTATTACAAACGCCTGCATGATATGCAACAACTGTAATGCGGCAATTGTAATTTTTGATAATGCAATGATATTATTAAGTTTTGATACAGAAGAATTTGATGTACCTCGTGAACATGGCGTAGACTTTCCGCTGGATGAAGCGATGAAAGTATCAGTCTATGGTACGAACCGGATACTGGACTGCCTGAAAGAAAACGGGGTGAAAGCCACCTTCTTCTGTACAAGCAATTTTGCAGAAAATGCGCCGGAGGTGATGCGGCGTATTATGGACGAAGGACATGAAGTGGCTGCGCATGGATGTGACCATTGGCAGCCGCAGGCTTCCGATGTCAGCCGTTCAAAAGAAATCCTGGAGCGTCTTACCGGCAGAACGATAGAAGGCTATCGCCAACCGCGTATGTTTCCCGTATCAGATACGGAACTTGAACGAATGGGGTATGTGTACAACTCCTCATTGAATCCCGCATTTATCCCCGGAAGATATATGCATTTATCAGAGCCGCGTACCTGCTTTATGACAGGTAAACTACTTCAGATCCCGGCTTCTGTAACTCCATGGACTCGTTTCCCGCTATTTTGGTTGTCTTGTCATAATCTGCCGATGTGGCTTTATCAAAGCCTGGTAAACCGGGTGTTGAAACATGACGGATATTTTGTGACCTATTTCCACCCGTGGGAGTTCTATCCGTTGGGTGAACACCCTGAATTTAAAGTGCCTTTTATCATCCGCAACCATTCCGGCAAAGGAATGGAGGAACGTTTGGATATGCTTATCCGCAACCTGAAAGAGAAAGGCTACCCTTTTATGACTTACTCGGAGTTTGCGCAGATAAAACTGGCTGAACTAAATAAACCGAACGAACAATGATTAAATTGGCTATTGTATCCCCCTGCTATAATGAGGAGGAAGTGTTGGAAGAGTCAACCACCCGTTTGACAGCTTTGTTTGATGACTTGGTGGCGAAAAAAAAGATCAGCGCCGACAGTTTTGTGCTTTTTGTGAATGATGGCAGTAAAGATCGTACATGGAGTATTATTAAACAACTGCACCGGACGAATCCATATATAAAAGGAATGAACCTGGCTCGCAACGTAGGACATCAGTATGCTATCATGGCCGGTATGATGACCGCTAAAGATTGGAGCGATGCCGTTATTACCATTGATGCCGATTTGCAGGATGACCTGAATGCGATTGAGGAGATGATCGATGCTTATACACAAGGATATGATGTCGTATATGGGGTGAAAGTATCCCGCCAGGCAGATCCGATGCTGAAACGTCTTTCCGCAACCGCTTTTTATAAATTACAGCACCGGATGGGAGTAGAGACAATCTACAATCATGCGGATTTCCGTTTTTTGAGTAGGAGAGTACTGGAACAGCTGTCTCATTATCAAGAACGTAATGTCTATTTGCGTGGTATTATCCCATTGCTGGGTTTTCCTTCTACTACGGTAGATGACGTAATCCGGGAACGGACAGCCGGAACCTCCAAATATACAGTAAGAAAGATGTTCAGCCTGGCCTTGGACGGAATAACCTCTTTCTCGGTGAAGCCTATTTACGGTATTGTTTATCTGGGAATTATATTTGTTTTTATCAGTATACTGATAGGAATTTATGTATTGTATTCTTTAATTTCGGGTACGGCAGAGCATGGCTGGGCATCTTTGATGTTGTCTGTCTGGTTTGTCGGTGGAATTGTTCTAATGTCAATAGGAGCTGTCGGGTTGTATATTGGGAAAATCTATAAAGAAGTAAAACGTCGTCCGCTCTATAATGTGGAAGAAGTACTATACGATGACCAAGATAAGTAAAGCTATATTTGACAGGCATCCGGACTGGCGGGATAAGTTCTGGCAATTCGTTCGTTTCGGAGTTGTCGGCACTGTATCCTCGGCTATTCATTACGGAGTGTATTGTCTGGTTTTACTGGTTGCAAACGCTAATATCTCTTTTACGGCAGGTTATGCCGTCGGATTTATTTGCAATTATTTCCTGACTACCTTTTTTACTTTTCGTTCCAAGCCCTCGTCTCGCAATGCGGTTGGGTTTGGCTTTAGTCATCTGATTAATTATCTGCTTGAGATTGGTTTATTGAATCTCTTCCTTTGGATAGGGGCAGGCGAACTTCTGGCGCCGATACTGGTGATGATAATTGTAGTACCTATCAATTTCCTAATTCTTCATTTCGTTTATATCTACAAAGGGAGAAAATAATTTTATTAAATCTCTTTCATTTAATTCATAAAAAGAAAAGGCTATTATGAAACGTTTTCTAAATCTTATTGTATATATATTTACGATACATGTTTCGGCTTTGCTGATCGCAGGACTGTTTCGCCTGGTACTTTTTATCTCATCCTATCATCAATTGACTTCTGAAGCCTTGTCGGATAAGAGCCTTTCAATGCTTGCTTTTGTGCATGGTGTCTGGTTTGATAATGTGATCGGTTGTTACATACTTTTGTTGCCGCTGACAATTGCGGTGGTGTGTGGAGTCTGCAACTACTATGGGAAAGCATTGTTCCGTTTCTTCACAATCTTTTTCAGTGTGTTTTATGGACTGGTCTATTTAATCAGTGCGTCGGACATACCCTACTTTGCCTATTTCTTTAAGCATATCAATTCTTCTATATTCGAATGGTTCGGTTATGCAGGAACTACCGCCGGAATGATATTGGGAGAAAGTGCCTATTACTTGTCCATCGGATTATTCCTGCTCTTCTTGGCCGGGTTCATAGTATGGCTTGTCTGTCTGTCGCGTTATTTCCATCGTCGTAGCCTTACTATTTCCGCTTCGTTCCCATTTTGGAAGAGAGGAGTTGTGGTTCTGGTCGGAGCTTGTCTGATCGGCCTCTGCATCTTTGGAATTCGGGGGCGTACAGGTTATAATCCGATCAAAGTGAGTGCGGCATATTTCTGTCAGGATGCTTTTCTGAATCAATTGGGAGTAAGTCCGACTTTTAATCTGTTGACGAGTGTGATGGATGATATGCGTCCTGAAAATAAATACTTGCATCTGATGGATGAGCAGGAAGCCATAACTAAGGCGCAAGCTCTGCTCAACCGTCAGGGAGATGCGAATGTTTCCCCGTTGGCTGTCTACAGGCATGCTGCAAAAGCGGATAGCGTGCAACAACGCCGTCCTAATGTCGTCTTGATTATGATGGAATCCATGTCCAGTAAACTGATGAAGCATTTCGGGCAATCAGAAACGCTGACTCCTTTCCTGGATAGTCTGTATACCCGTTCTATTAGCTTCCGTAATTTCTATTCGGCAGGAATCCATACGAATCATGGTTTGTATGCCACCTTGTATTCTTTTCCGGCTATGATGAAACGGAACCTGATGAAAGGCTCTGTCATTCCCCGCTATTCGGGACTGCCTACCGTACTGAAAGAAAACGGCTATTACAACTTTTTCTTTATGACGCATGAAGGGCAGTATGATAATATGAACGCTTTCTTCCGGACGAACGGCTATGATGAAGTGTTTTCACAAGAAGACTATCCGGCTGATAAGGTTGTGAATAGCTTTGGAGTGCAGGATGATTTCTTGTATGACTATGCAATTCCGGTATTGAATCAGCGGGCTGCCACCGGACAACCGTTTTTTGCTACTTTACTGTCCATCAGTAATCATCCGCCGTATGTGATACCTCCTTTCTTCCATCCGAAAACAAGTGAACCGGAGATGCAGATCGTTGAGTATGCGGATTGGGCTTTGCGTCAGTTCTTTGAAGAGGCGCGTAAACAACCCTGGTTTGATAATACGATATTCGTATTGGAAGGAGATCATGGCAAACTGGTGGGAGACGCCGAATGTGAACTACCGGAATCTTATAATCATATCCCGCTGATGATTTACTCCAGCCGTATTCATCCGGAAGAGAAAAACACTTTTGGAGGTCAGGTAGATATACAGCCTACGATATTGGGGCTGTTGAATATTGATTATCTACAGAATAATTTTGGAGTGGATTTGCTGAAAGAAGAACGTCCCTGTATGTTTTATACTGCCGACAATATGATTGTGGGACGCAATGATACGTTATTGTATCTTTATAATTACGAGACGCAGCAGGAATTTACTTATCATATAGACAATGGCAAATTGAAAGCCGTTCCGATGGATGATCGCTTTTTGCCTTTAAAAGAATATAGTTTTTCCATGCTCCAATCGGCAGAGTTCCTTGTGAAGCATGGAAAAACGGTAAATTCTGTCCCTTTTACTCAACAATAGGAGTAGTTTCGGTTTTTTCAGGCTGTTCGTTTTTAACGAACTTGTATACTTTGGCTATTTGCCGGAGCACTCGTTTAGGAGATTCGTAAACCTGTTCGAACTGATACCCCTCTTTCTCAAATTCAGGAAGATATTTCTCTGCGTCATTGGTGCCGATCAACAAGAAACCTTTGGCAGGACGTTTTTGGTAGAAGTTGTCGAGACGGTTATGCAGGTAGAAATTAATCTCGAAGTAATGTACAGGGTCACCTGCTGCATGCAGACTTTCTTCAATGAATTCGTACATAGTCCCTTCGCTTTCCGGCGCAATCTTTTCGATCTCTGCAGCGACGAATTTGACGGATTTCGAATTTAATGCTGCCGGCTGATAAGCACCGTCCAATGCAAGGTATAATCCCATGGTAAGCACGACGAGGGCATACAGGAAGCGGTTGCTCAATGCATGTTTCCGTTGATAGAACCACCAGTAGATACCGAGGACAGTAGGAACGGCAATCAGCAACAAGGCCCCTGCACCGCTGATATTCTGTATGGCGCGCATGAAATTAATATTGTCCTGTGCGTGACGGCCGTGGAAGATTGTTTCAGGGATGAGCCCGCATTTTAATACAATGAAGCAAGTGAACAGCAACAGGCTGATTACCGCAAGAATACTTCCATATACTTTGATGACTTTGGATTGCTTCTTGACCAGATAAAATAGATATTTGGCAAGGAAATAAGCAATGAAAGGATAGATAGGCATCAGATAGACGCTGCGTTTGCTCTGCGGAATGCAGTAGAAAACGAAGATGACGACAATACTGGTGAAAGAGAATAAATCCACCGGATCCATATTCTTTATCCAAGCAGTGAAACGTTTCCACCAAGCGGCAGGCTGGATATTGAATTTATGGTAAGTCAGGCTGAACAGGGAAAGTACGACTAACAGTGTCCAGGGAACATATCCGGCAAACAAGGTCACGAAATTATAGTGCCAGGGGTTCACGCATGAATTATAGCTCATGGTATTGGTCATGCGGCCGAGGTTTTCCTCCATCACTAATGCGATGAATTCTTCTCCACCTTGTTGGTAAGCAGCTACGTACCAGCAGATAGGCAGGATGAGAGAAAGGATAGCCCAGGCGGAAAGTAGTAGGAATGCCTTGAAGAAGTTGACACCCCGGAGTAACAAGAATATGCCTACAACTAAGCATGGAATGATAGTACCTACCGGTCCTTTAGTCAGTGTTCCGCAACTCATCAGGAGAATGGCCAGCCAGGGAATACCTTTAAGCCCCTTCTCATACCATCTGTAGAGACAATATAGAGCGCCAACGGTGAGCGCTGTCAATACCATGTCCACCCGGCAGTTGGCTCCGGCCCGGTGTAATTCGAAATTAGTCAGGGTAATAAAGGCGGCCAATAACGCCAGTTGCACTCCTTTTCTTTTGGCAAAGAACAGAAAGCCGCAGAGAGTCATGGCAATCAAGGCGATGGCGGACGGCAGGCGGGAGGTCATTTCTGTGACTTGCCCTCCGTTCACTACTGCTGATACAGCAGCGATGCTCCAATGGAAGAAAGGCGGTTTATAAGCCATTTCTCCTCCGTTGTTTCTGGGTAAGATCCAGTTTCCGCTATCCAGCATGGAATAGGAAACAATAGCTTCGCGAGGCTCACCTTTCGTGTGGTATTCCGACAAGCCGAGGAAAGGCAGGATAGTAACTACGCAAATGACTAATAACAGCCAGAAAGCTTTGTTTGAAGTCAATGTTTTCATCTTTTCTTATGATTGAAATTTATGTTCTTTTATTTTCTGCCGAAGTCGGCCGGAATTTCTCCCCATTCTTTCGTTTCCCATTTCAGGATGCGAGTGGTATACGTATTTCCCTGCAACCATTTTTCTGCCCGTTCGATCAATAAAAACAGTTCTTCCGTTTCCGGAGTGCGGGGGAGCTTGGTTTTGCACTTCTTCTGTCGTACCCAGCTGATCGCATTGGCGCTATCACTGTAAATAGGCATGTCGAAACCTTTGTTCTTCAACAACGCCAACCCGTGTACGATGGCTAGAAACTCGCCGATATTATTCGTGCCTTTCATCGGGCCGAAATGAAAAATTTCCTGCCGGCTGGCAATGTGTACTCCACGATACTCCATCGGTCCCGGATTGCCGCTACAGGCTGCATCGACTGCCAGGCTATTGTCGATCACGCAAGAGGGTAAAGTATCTGACGAAGGTTTGGAACCTCCTGATTTAGACTTTGCATTTTTGCCGATATAAGCATAGGGAGACATTGTCAACGCGCGTTCCGCTTCTTCGCGCGTATCGAATGATTTGTATTTGGCAGCTTCGTATCCTTTGATTTGAAGCTGGCAGTCTGTCCAGGAAGTGTAAATCCCGGGTGTGACGCCTTCCCATACGACATAAAATTTTGTTTTGCCATTTTTCTGACGATAAATTTAGATAGTCAATGAATTGACGCTGCGAAGGTACAAATATATTCTCTAACTGAACAAGTTAGGGGGGATACTTGTTATAAAAAAAAGAGAGTTTTAAGAATATAAAATAAGAAAGGAACTATGATGGAAAGATCTTTTAGTGAAGCTTTGAAACAACGTCGGACTTACTATTCAATTACTAATCAGTCACCTATATCCGATCAGGAGATCGAATGTATCGTTAATATGACCGTGCGTCACGTACCGTCAGCATTCAATTCACAGACTACACGTGTGGTGCTCCTGTTGGGAGAATCTCATAAGAAACTGTGGCAGATTGTGAAAGATGCATTGAAGAAGATTGTACCGGCTGAAGCTTTTGCAAAGACAGAAGAGAAGATAGATCATTCCTTTGCCTGTGGCTACGGAACTGTACTGTTCTTTGAGGATCAAAAAGTAGTGAAAGGACTTCAGGAGGCTTTCCCGTCTTATCAGGAGAACTTCCCGGGATGGTCATTGCAGACTTCTGCCATGCACCAGCTGGCTATCTGGGTGATGCTTGAGGATGTAGGTTTCGGAGCATCGCTGCAACACTATAACCCGTTGATTGATGAAGAAGTGCGCCGTGCATGGAACTTGCCGGAACATTGGCATCTGATTGCGGAAATGCCGTTCGGACTTCCTATTGGCAAACCGGGTGAGAAAGAATTTCAGCCGCTTGAAGAACGGGTGAGAATCTTTAAATAAATCGGGAATGAAGAATGAATAATGAAGAATTGGATGGCATAATGGCTAAAATTCTTCATTCTTCATTCTTCATTCTTCATTAAATGATTAATTTTGTGAGCAAAATTAGTCATTTATGGTTCGTATCTTCCTTACCGGCTATATGGGTGCCGGAAAAACGACGCTGGGTAAAGCATTTGCCCGGCAGATGGATATACCGTTCGTTGATCTAGACTGGTATATCGAAGAGCGTTTTCACAAAACCGTTGGAGAATTATTCACTGAACGAGGCGAAACAGGATTCAGGGAACTGGAGCGGAATATGCTTCATGAAGTAGCCGAGTTTGAGAATGTGGTAATTTCGACGGGAGGTGGAGCGCCTTGTTTTTTTGATAATATGGACTTTATGAACGGACCGGAAAGACGGTTTTTCTCGATGTGCATCCGGATGTGCTGTTCAGACGCTTGCGTGTGGCTAAACAGCAACGCCCTATTCTTCAGGGGAAAGAGGATGACGAACTGAAAGCGTTCATCGTTCAGGCGCTTGAGAAACGCGCGCCTTTTTATCACCAGGCACAATATATCTTTAATGCAGACGAATTGGAAGACCGTTGGCAGATTGAAGCATCGGTGCAACGTTTGCAACAACTTCTCGGATTATAATCTGTGCCTAAATTGTATATCAGACTTTATTTTTTTGATACTCTGTTATTGTTCATTCAGTCAATATTAGTACCTTGCACTCGTTATGAGATTTTTTTTATTGACTAATAACACAAAATTAAGGTAAAGTCTATATCATGAAAATTTTAAAAGAGAAATTTGGAGAGTTATCTGCTAGAATAAAAGCGTCCGGACAGCCTGCAAGGGCATGGTTTCCACAGTATACACCGGCCTCATTATTAAATGCGGAAAATTGGTGGGAAGCATTGGCTGTATGTGAATATGCTTTGGACACAAAAGAAGACGAGAAATTAACAGAAGATTTTTTGAACTGATATTCAGTGCTTTTGACTGTAACGTAGAGGTCGATCTCAATGCAGAAGAATATGAATTCTGGTGGGAGAAGGTAATGCAGGTATGCGACCGTGTAGCTGTGTTTAGCGGTGCGGGATGGGCACAGAAGGGTGCGCAATATTCTGAAGCCCGTTATGGAAAGCGGGATATGAGTTATTTGTTTCCGTATTACGAAAAGGCTGCCGATATGGGTTGGGCTGAAGCGGAAGCAACTGTTGCCTATTGGCGATACATGGGATTCTATTGTGAACAAAATAAAGAGGAGGGCGAACGACGTTTTGCCGCTCTCACTTCTCCCGAAGCTATTTTATGGGGAAAACATTATCGTGCTTTTGTCGAAGAATTTACAGGAGATAAAGCGAAGGCGTTGCAGATACGGAATGACCTGCTTGCCGAACTGCCTGAAGGAGAACGTTTGCGTGCTCATGTATATGCAGCACTGGGAGACGCGCTCGACAGGGCGGAAGGCAGTGTGGCAGAGGAAGCTGCTTACTACGAAAAGTCTCTGGAGATAGTTCCCAATCTTTATAGTCTTAAAAATCTGGCTACCCTTTATTTCCGTTATCCGGAACTGAATAAACCGAAAGAACTGGGCTTTGAACTTTGGAAAAAAGCCTGGCATGCAGGGGTGTGGTCTGCCGCTAACTTCCTGGGATATAATTATCAGGAAGAAGAATGGCTGGATATGCCGAAAGCTATTGAATGGCTGGAAAAGGGGATGCTTTATTGTGAATCTTACAGTGCGTATGAACTGGCGCTGATCTACCTGTATAATGATGAATATAAGAACGTGGAACGCGGACTGATGTGTCTGAACCGTTGCGTGGAAGATAACTATATACAAGGTATAGAAGGACTGGCTAATGTCTATTTCAACGGTGAATTGGTGGAAGAGGACATGAATCGTGCGAAAGAATTGCTGGAGAAGGCTATTGAGCTGGGTTCGGGAAATGCAGCTTATCGTCTAGGCTGGATGTATGAGCGTGGCTTCTTGTCTGAACAACCGGATTATGTGAAGGCGTTAGAGTATTATGAAAAGGCAGCTTCGCTGAACAATGCCGACGGATATTGTCGGATGGCGCTTTACCTGGCTAATGGATACAGCGGTGTAAAAGATGCCGATAAGTCGAGAGAATGTTATGAAAAAGCAGCCGAACTGGGTTCCTGCTTTGCTCTTGTAGAACTGGCGTTCTTGTATGAGAATGGCGATGGGGTGGAGAAGAACTATGAAAAGGCATTTGAACTGATTAGTAAGGCTGCCGAACAGGGTTATCCTTATGCGATGTTCCGTTCTGGTCTTTATATGGAAAAAGGTGTTCTTGGCGAAGCAAAACCGGAAGAGGCTTTCGCTTGGTATACAAAGGCGGCAGAAGCGGATGATAATGATGCGATCTTTGCTCTGGGACGCTGCTATAAAGAAGGAATCGGAACGGCAGAAGACTGGGATAAGGCACTCGAATGGTTCGGCAAAGGAGCGGAGAAGGAAGAGTCCCGTTGTCTGACAGAGCTGGGCCTGGCTTATGAAAATGGCAATGGCGTGGAAGAAAATCCGCAAAAGGCTGTGGAATATATGATGAAAGCTGCTGAACAGGACTATGGTTATGCCCAGTTTAAGATGGGAGACTATTATTTCTTTGGTTGCGGTCCCTGTCTGGAAGACAATAAAAAGGCTATGGAATGGTATGAGAAGGCTGTGGCCAACGAAATTCCAATGGCAATGTTGCGTATGGGTGAGTATTACCTGTATGATTATGACAGTCTGAACGAATCGGAAAAGGCTTTTGCCTATTTCAAGAAAGCTGCCGAATACGAGTGGTATAGCGAAGGATTGGGTATCTGTTATGAAATGGGTATCGGAGTGGAAGATAATGAAACGGAAGCTTTTAAATATTATACGCTGGCTGCGGATAATGGAAATACGATGAGTATGTATCGTACCGGACTTTGCTATTACAACGGAGTAGGTGTGAAACAGAACTATGCCGAAGCTTACCGCTGGTTTACGGATGCGGCAGGGAATGAAAATATTGCTGCGACTTATTATCTCGGTAAGATGATGATGTATGGCGAAGGTTGTACTCCTGATCCGGAAGCTGCGGTGCAATGGCTGCTGAAAGCTGCTGAAAAAAATAGCGACAAAGCGCAATTTGAACTTGGAAATGCCTATCTGACGGGCAAAGGCGTGGAAGAAAACGATGAAATTGCAATGGAATGGTTCGAAAAGGCCGCAGAGAATGGCAATGAGAAAGCTCTTAAAATTACCGGAAGGAGGAGAAAGTAAAAGAGGAACATGGAAAAAGAAGGGAATAATCTGTTTCAGGTCAATCTTAAAGGTATGATTGCCCTGTTATCAGAGCACATTTATAGTAACCCGAATACTTTTGTTCGCGAACTGTTGCAGAATTGCGTAGATGCCATCACGGCACTACGCAATATCGACGAGAATTATAAAGGACGTATCGATGTCTTTCTGAATGAAGACAAAACGGTGGTGTTCAGGGATAATGGAGTCGGACTGAAAGAAGAGGAAGTTTATCGTTTTCTGACGGTTATCGGAGAGAGTTCAAAACGGGATACTCCCGATGCGGACGATTTTATCGGAAGGTTCGGTATCGGATTGTTATCTTGTTTTGTGGTGACTAATGAAATCACCGTGGAGAGTCGTTCGGCAATGGGCGGACAACCTGTTTGCTGGTGTGGCAAAGTAGATGGGACGTATCAGCTGACTTTATCGGACGAAGAACGGCCTATCGGGTCGCAGGTGGTGTTGCATCCGAAAGGAGACTGGATGCATCTTTTTGAATATGAAACGTTTAAGAAGATACTGGTCAGTTATGGGGAAGTGTTGCCATATCCTATCTATCTGCATTATCAGGGGGAAGAGGAGTTGGTAAATACGCCTTCGCCTGTATGGCTTGATCCGAAGGCGACTCGTAAGGAGTTGCTGGATTATGGGGCCAAAGTATTCCAGTCGTCTGCTCTTGATGCTTTCCGGATTTATACTGAAAGTGGTAAGGTAGAAGGGGTGCTTTATGTTTTGCCTTTCCGAACACAATTCTCAGTACGCAATTCTCATAAGGTCTACCTTAAACGTATGCTGTTGAGTGAGGACGATTGTAATCTGCTGCCGCCGTGGGCTTTCTTTATCCGTTGTCTGGTGAATGCGGACGGATTGCTGTCTACTGCTTCCCGCGAGTCTTTGGTGAGCAATGACCAGTTGAAGGATGCACGGAAAGAGATCGGGATAGCTATCAAGAATTATCTGCGGGGATTGGTGCAGAATGACCGCGCCATGTTCAACCGGATCTTGGATGTTCATCACTTCCATATCAAGGCGATTGCTTCGGAAGACAATGAACTGCTCCGTTTGTTTATGGATTACCTTCCTTTTGAAACAAATAAGGGGCTGCGTGGTTTTGGAAGTATTCGTTCGGCAAGCAATGTGATATGCTATACCAAGAATTTGGAAGATTTCCGTCAGGTGCGCCGTATAGCCGGAGCGCAAGGATGGTTGGTGGTGAATGCTGCTTACACTTTTGATGAAACTTTGTTGAAAAAGTATGTCCGTCTGAATCCGGAACTTACGTTGGATGAAATATCTCCTTCACGGTTGCTGGAACAGTTTGGCGAAGTAGAGGCGAATAAAGAGTTTCAGGCTTTTGAAATGAAAGCGAACGAGCTGTTGAAGCGGTTTGGCTGTGTCTGCCGTCTGAAACATTTTACGCCGGTGGATATTCCGGTAATCTTTGTGGCGGAGGAAAAGGAGAATGTAGCTAAAAGTGCCAATAATCCGTTGGCGGCTGTATTGGGGGCTGTCAATACTGCCAAGCAAATCCCACCGACACTCACTTTCAATGCGGATAACGAAATGGTGCAGACTTTATTGCAAATACAGGGAGACAATAAACTGTTTCAGCATGTGGTGCATATATTGTATGTACAATCGCTTCTGCAAGGTAAATATCCGGTGAACAGTGAAGAAATGGAGCTTTTCAACCGTTCGCTTAGCGACTGATGACTTCGAAAATGAATGATTTTATAAATTTCCTGAATTAAAAAAAGAGTATGAGATACACACTTGAAATACAAAAACTGCTGTTGCAGACACAGAATGACAGCCTGCATCCCCGTGAAAAAGCTAATCTATTGAAAGAAGCTATCCGCATCGCTGATGAGAACGAAGATGTGGAATGGGCTACGGAGTTGAGACTGGATCTTATCTATGAACTGAATCTTCTTTCGGCAGATGCGGAAGAGATTACCGTGTTCTCTAAAATCCTGGATGATTACGAGAATCACAAGGATGTAATCAAAGAAGATGACTTGTTGTGGAAATATAAATGGATCTGGCTTGTACGTTCGATCTGCCGGAAATTCCGATGGAACAGGTGAAAGCGATCGGTGAGGATTATAAAACCCGTATTCTCCGGAATGGATATTCTTTGCGGAGTTATTATCACCGCTGGTCTGTGGAATGTGTTTGGATGCGCCAGTATGACAAGGCAAAAGAATACATTGATAAGATGCTGAATGAAAAGATAGACGGTCAGTCGTGTGAGGCTTGCGAACTAAATTTTATGCTGGATTATTATTTGGAAACAGGGCAGTTTGATGAGGCTTACAGCCGGGCGCAGCCATTGATTAATAAGCAGGTCACCTGTTATGAGGCCAATTTGCGGGCTTACTTGAAGCTCTCTTATTATGCACAGAAAGCTGGTAAACCGGAGGTTGCCGCTGATATGTGTGCACGTGCCGAAGAAGCATTGCAGGGAAGAGAAAAGGATGAATATCTTTTGCTCTATTTGGGATTGTTTATTGCTTATAATATAATGACGAAGCCGGAAAGAGGCTGGGAGTATGCCGAGCGGTGCATCGGTTGGAGTTTGCGTACGAATACGTTGAAGAAATATCGCTTCTCTTGCGATATGGTAGAGGCCTTGAAGTATGAGACTCGTCCGGAAGTCTCCTTGTCGTTGCCGGAGGAATTCCCTCTTTATCGTCCGGATGGAATTTATCAGGTCAGCGAGCTTCGCAATTATTTCTATCAGCAGGCGGAAGAGCTGGCACTTCGCTATGACGCCCGCAACGGAAATAGTGGTTATATGGACCGTTTGAAACAATTAATGTCCAATTAATTGCCAACATGTAGATTAATCCGTATTTTTGCCGTCCAATTATTTACTAAAAACACTGAATAACAGAAAATGAGAAAGTGGCGTATTGAAGATTCTGAGGAACTCTACAACATCACAGGTTGGGGTACCTCGTACTTTGGTATTAATGACAAAGGTCATGTCGTTGTTACACCTCGTAAGATGGAGTATCCGTTGATTTGAAAGAACTGGTCGATGAGTTACAATTGCGTGATGTGGCATCTCCCATGCTGGTGCGTTTCCCGGATATTTTGGACAACCGTATTGAAAAGATGTCGTCCTGCTTTAAACAGGCAGCCGAGGAGTATGGTTATAAAGCCCAGAACTTTATTATTTATCCGATTAAGGTCAACCAGATGCGCCCTGTGGTGGAAGAAATTATCAGCCACGGAAAGAAGTTCAATCTCGGACTGGAAGCCGGCTCTAAACCGGAACTCCATGCGGTGATTGCGGTCAATACGGACTCTGACTCATTGATTGTTTGCAACGGATATAAAGACGAAAGTTATATTGAACTGGCTCTGCTTGCCCAAAAGATGGGTAAACGTATCTATCTCGTTGTGGAGAAGATGAACGAACTGAAGCTGATAGCAAAAATGGCAAAGCAGCTGAATGTGCAGCCTAATATCGGTATACGTATCAAACTCGCTTCTTCCGGTAGCGGAAAGTGGGAAGAGTCGGGAGGAGATGCCAGCAAGTTTGGCTTGACTTCCAGTGAACTTCTCGAAGCGCTCGATTTTCTGGAGAGCAAAGGCTTGAAAGATTGTCTGAAGCTGATTCATTTCCATATCGGTAGTCAGGTGACGAAGATCCGTCGTATTAAAACGGCTTTGCGTGAGGCTTCACAATTCTACGTGCAGCTCCATTCAATGGGTTTCAATGTGGAGTTTGTTGATATTGGCGGTGGACTGGGAGTGGATTATGACGGAACCCGTTCGTCCAATAGTGAAGGTAGCGTAAACTATTCCATTCAGGAATATGTAAACGACTCTATCTCTACGCTGGTAGACGTGAGCGATAAAAATGGTATCCCGCACCCGAATATCATAACGGAAAGTGGACGTGCATTGACGGCACACCATTCTGTTCTCATCTTTGAAGTTCTTGAAACCGCTACTTTACCCGAATGGGATGACGAGGAGGAAATTGCTCCGGATGCACACGAATTGGTGCAGGAGTTATATGGAATCTGGGATTCGCTGAACCAGAACAAGATGTTGGAAGCATGGCACGATGCGCAGCAGATCAGGAGGAAGCGCTGGACTTGTTCAGTCATGGAATCGTGGATCTGAAAACCCGCGCACAAATCGAGCGTCTGTATTGGTCTATTACACGTGAGATTAATCAGATTGCAGCCGGTTTGAAGCATGCACCCGATGAATTCCGTGGATTGTCCAAACTGCTTGCCGATAAATATTTCTGTAACTTCTCGCTGTTTCAGTCACTTCCTGACTCTTGGGCAATTGACCAGATATTCCCGATCATGCCTATTCAGCGATTGGATGAAAAACCGGAGCGTTCGGCTACCTTGCAAGATATAACCTGTGATTCGGACGGCAAAATTGCCAACTTTATCTCTACCCGTAACGTGCTCATTATCTGCCTGTACATGCACTGAAGAAAACAGAACCTTATTATGTGGCTGTATTCCTGGTGGGTGCTTATCAGGAGATTTTAGGAGATATGCATAATTTGTTCGGTGATACGAACGCCGTGCATGTTTCGGTGAACGAGAAAGGATATAATATCGAACAGATTATCGACGGAGAAACGGTAGCGGAGGTGTTGGACTATGTGCAGTACAATCCGAAGAAGCTGGTACGTACGCTCGAAACTTGGGTGACGAAATCAGTGAAAGAAGGAAAAATCTCCTTGGAAGAAGGAAAAGAATTCCTTTCCAACTATCGTTCGGGGCTTTACGGATATACTTATTTGGAATAACCGGCAGGGTGCCGGAGCCGGATTCTCCATTCGGTGAACTTATTAGAAATCAAGAAATGAGAGAAAAACTAACAGTAATTAAGGTGGGTGGCAAAATCGTAGAAGAGGAAGCCACCCTTCGTCAGTTGTTAAATGACTTTGCCGCTATTGACGGACATAAAGTGTTGGTTCATGGTGGCGGTCGTTCGGCAACAAAGATTGCCGCGCAACTGGGTATTGAAAGCAAAATGGTAAATGGTCGTCGGATTACCGATGCCGAAACGTTGAAAGTCGTAACGATGGTGTACGGCGGATTGGTGAATAAAAACATTGTGGCAGGTCTGCAAGCACGCGGAGTCAATGCACTCGGATTGACCGGAGCGGATATGAATGTAATCCGTTCGGTGAAACGTCCGGTGAAAGAAGTAGACTACGGGTTTGTGGGAGATGTGGAACAGGTGGATGCTACTTTATTGTCGGATTTGATACATAAAGGCGTTGTTCCCGTGATGGCTCCATTGACGCACGACGGTCACGGCAATATGTTGAATACGAATGCAGATACCATTGCCGGGGAGACAGCGAAAGCGTTGTCGGCTCTGTTTGATGTGACATTGGTGTATTGTTTCGAGAAGAAAGGTGTGTTGCGTGACGAGAATGATGACGACAGTGTGATTCCTCAAATCACCCGTACCGAATTTGAACAATATGTAGCCGATGGCGTTATTCAAGGAGGTATGATTCCTAAGTTGGAAAATTCTTTTGAAGCAATAAATGCAGGAGTTTCTGAAGTGGTAATCACCTTAGCGTCAGCGATTAACGGCTCTGGAGGAACGAGAATAAAAAAATAATTCAAAAAAAAGTAGTGGGCGACTGTAACTTTTCATATCCTAGCCCGTCATTATTATAGAGATGCAAGAAATCAGCTTCCGAAACGATATTTTGCCGTTGAAGGATAAACTCTTTCGATTGGCTCTCAGAATCACCCTGGATAGGGCCGAAGCCGAGGATGTCGTTCAGGATACCATGATAAGAGTGTGGAACAAGCGTGATGAGTGGTCTCAATTTGAATCGGTCGAAGCCTATTGCCTGATAGTGGCAAAGAACCTGGCGATAGACGGAGTCAAAAGAAAGAAGCTCAAAATGTGGAACTCACCCCCGAAATGGAGGAAGAACCTGATGCAAACAGTCCGTACGACCAGATGATTCATGATGAAAGAATGAATATCATTAATAGACTGGTAAACGAACTTCCCGAAAAACAGCGGCTTATCATGCAACTGAGGGACATTGAAGGTGAAAGCTATAAAAAAATTGCAACCTTGCTGAATCTGACAGAGGAACAAGTCAAAGTGAATCTCTTCAGAGCCAGGCAAAAAGTAAAACAAAGGTATTTAGAAATTGACGAATATGGATTATAAGGATATAGAACAGCTCCTCGAGCGATACTGGCAATGCGAAACTTCCGTTGAGGAGGAAGCAACATTGCGCGACTTCTTCGCAAAGGAAGAAGTTCCGGCTCATTTGCTTCGCTATAAGAATCTGTTTGTTTATCAGCAGGTTCAGCAGGAAGTAGGACTGGGCGAAGACTTTGATGCACGTATTCTGGCAGAGGTGGAGCTACGGTAGTAAAAGCGAAACGTTTGACACTGACCGGTCGTTTTATTCCTCTGTTCAAGGCCGCTGCCGTAATTGCAATCATCCTTTCTTTGGGGAATGTGGCACAACATTCTTTCTCCGGAGATGATGGAAGTGTATTGGCTACGGATACCATTGGTAAACAAGTAACTGCACCGTCGGTCGCTATCTCAAATGATGTGAAAGCGGAACAGGTCCTGGCGGATAGCCTGGCGAAGATCAACCACAAGGTGCAAGTTATAAACGAATAGACATTTTCATTTGCTTTAAACATATAATATAGTTAGTGTGCTTAATTAAAACAACAACGAAGGCGAAACTGTGAAGTTTTCAATTCTCTCAAATTTTTATAATGAAACTAACTAAATAAATGGGCTACCGCGCGATGCAGTAGCCCTTTTATGTTTTTAAACTGTCTTTATTTAAACTGTCTTTATTTGATCTGCCGTATATTTTTTCGTGGCGCATCCACTTCTTGAGGATCTCCTTTATAGGCAATATCACCGCTTCCTTTGACGCGGGCAACCAGCTTCTGACTGGCATAGCAGCTGATGTTGCCGGAGCCGCTAATGCTTGCGTCTGTGTTTTCTGCTTGCAAATCGGCAGCCTGAATATTTCCTGATCCGGCAATAGAATAGCTCGCTTGAATGGCTTTGCCGTTCAGATTGATATTGCCCGAACCGGAAATACTTGCCTGACATTCCTGACTTTCTATTTGTTGTAGTCTTACATCTCCCGAACCATTAATTGAAACGGCCATTTTTTGGCAATTGAATCCTTCTCCCTGAATGTCGCCCGAACCGTTGATGTGGAATTCAATATCTTTAGAGGTTTGTATCCCATTGATTAATCTTATATTTCCTGAACCGTTGACCGACAGCTTATTCAGCTCCGGAGCAAAAACTTTTATTTCCAGTTTTCCTTTCCAGATAGTGACATTCTTCTTGAATTTTATAATGAATGTACTACCCTCCACATACGTTTCTATAAGTGGTATGATGTTGTCGGAACCATGAATTTCGACATGGCTGCATGTGTCTTGCCAATAACTGATGTTGCACTTCCCACTAGTTTGATTTCATTGAAGTGGTCGGCTTTCACTTCTTTGGAGATGTAATTCTTGCTGCCTACGATGTGTTTTCCCTGCAAGCAAGAGCCGGCAGTAAGTACTAGAAACATTCCCGTGACTAATACGAGCAATAAACTTGTTTTCATAATTACGCTTTTCTATGATTGATATAATGGTTAGACGGAAGAACTTGATCTAAAGTTGCATCTTCCATAAAGTTTTTCGTTAGCGTCTTCTTTTTTATTACTTTTGTGGCTGTTGATAGGAGGATTATAATGGATAAGATTATAGAAGATGATGAGTTAGGGCGTCTGGTGATACGCGTCAATTCACGTGCGAGAAGTCTTGTGTTTCGTACCAAGAGTGATGCTGTTTATGTTTCAGTTCCTCCTGGTACCACCCTGAAAGAAGTGAAACAGGCCATCGAGAATTTGCGTGGAAAACTTCTGGCCTCCCGGCAAAAAATCGCTCGTCCGTTGATTGATTTGAATTATAAGATTGATGCGGAGCATTTTAAACTATCTTTAGTGTCGGGCGAGAAAGATCAGTTTCTGGCTAATTCCGTCTGGGGGTGATGGAGATTGTTTGTCCGCCTCATGCCGATTTACAGATGAGAAACTGCAAAGCTGGTTGCATAAGGTTATTGAAGAATCGTTGAGGCGAAATGCAAAAAGTATTCTGCCTTCACGTTTGGCTTTCTTGTCCAAGCAATGCGGATTGCCCTATTCGAGTGTGAAAATAAACTCCAGTCAGGGCAGATGGGGGAGTTGTTCGGCTCGAAAAGCTATTAATTTATCCTATTACCTGGTTTTGCTACCTTCTCATTTGATAGACTACGTGTTGTTGCACGAATTATGCCATACCCGCGAGATGAATCATAGCGAACGATTCTGGGCGTTACTTAATCAATTTACAGAAGGAAAAGCATTGACCTTGCGGGGAGAATTGAGAAAGTACCGTACGGAAATATAAAATGCTTTACAGCCAAGATAATATTCTCGCATTGTCACGAACTTAGTTTATTCTATCTTGGGTAAAGCCTTGTAAGCTCCTATTTCTGGCTGTCTTCTAAATCTTATACATTCCTGATGATGGTTCGTTATGATACGTAATAGGGGGATATGTCTTTATTATTTGGCTAATTGTTTAATCCCGTCCGATTCTTTTTCAAACTGATAAGCCCCTCCTTTTTCGCTAAGATCAAATGTAGAGACTAATTCTGTGTTATTATCTACGATCAATAAAGCGCTTTGTTCTGCAAAACGTCCCACTTCTACCGTGTAAGGCTCTTCCGATATGGTTTTATTCGAAATGAGGCTGTCGTTGACAAACAAAGAGATAGAATCTCCGGCAAAACCTTTTACCAGACTGATTGTGTAGCTTTCGATGAAATGACGTTCTTCCTGCTTTTCCCGTTGTAGCCGCATACTCATGTATACGAAAATAACCACGACAAAAATGACGGCAAAAGCAAGAATTCCGTTACCTACCATAAACTGTTTATTTGTGTTGAGACGATGTGCCATAGTCGTTATTTTTTGAATTGTGGCGTAAAGATACGAATATAGCACTGTTAATTCATACTTTTTTTCTTTAATCTTTTGTAGTCGAATAGATTATTTATATCTTTGCAACCGGAAACGGATGAAAGGTGGAGGGGCAATTAAGCTCCTTTTTTTGTTCTTATATAGTTAATAAATGATAGAAAAGAAAACTGTTTGTCAGATTGTAGATGAGTGGCTGGAAGGAAAAGACTACTTTTTAGTAGAAGTAACTGTGAGCCCGGATGACAAAATTGTGGTCGAAATTGACCATGCAGAAGGTGTTTGGATCGAAGATTGTGTGGAGCTTAGCCGCTACATAGAGTCAAAACTGAACCGTGAAGAGGAAGATTATGAACTGGAAGTAGGGTCGGCCGGTATCGGACAGCCCTTTAAAGTACTGCAACAGTATTATATCCACATCGGACAAGAAGTGGAGGTATTGACTAAAGACGGACGCAAACTGGCCGGCATACTGAAAGATGCCGATGAAGAGAAGTTTACGGTAGCGGTACAAAAGAAAGTAAAACTAGAAGGAGCAAAACGTCCGAAACTGCAAGAAGAGGACGAAACCTTTACTTATGAGCAAATAAAATATACTAAATACTTAATTAGCTTTAAATAGTTATGGCCAAAAAAGAAGAAACAATCAGCTTGATTGATACATTTTCGGAATTTAAGGAACTGAAGAATATCGATAGAACGACGATGGTTAGCGTACTCGAAGAGTCGTTCCGTAGCGTAATCGCGAAAATGTTTGGCACCGATGAGAATTACGACGTGATCGTGAACCCGGATAAGGGTGACTTCGAGATCTGGCGTAACCGTGAAGTTGTGGCCGATGAAGATTTGACTAACCCGAATATGCAGATTTCGTTGAGCGAAGCACAGAAAATTGATGCTTCCTACGAAGAAGGTGAAGAGGTGACTGATGAAGTGATCTTTGCCAAATTCGGACGTCGTGCTATCCTGAATCTCCGCCAGACATTGGCTTCCAAGATTCTGGAACTTGAGAAAGACAGTATTTATAATAAATATATAGATAAGGTAGGTACGATCATCAATGCAGAAGTGTATCAGATCTGGAAGAAAGAAATGTTGCTCTTAGATGATGAAGGAAACGAGTTGCTGTTGCCTAAGACCGAACAAATCCCGAGCGATTTCTATCGCAAAGGTGAAACGGCCCGTGCAGTAGTTGCCCGCGTGGATAACAAGAATAATAATCCTAAGATTATCTTGTCACGTACTTCTCCCGTTTTCCTGCAACGTTTGTTCGAGATGGAAGTACCCGAAATTAATGATGGTTTGATTACCATCAAGAAGATTGCCCGTATCCCTGGCGAACGTGCCAAGATCGCGGTAGAATCTTACGATGACAGAATCGACCTGTAGGAGCCTGTGTAGGTGTAAAGGGAAGTCGTATTCATGGCATTGTTCGTGAACTTCGCAATGAGAACATCGATGTAATCAATTACACATCGAACATCTCATTGTTTATACAGCGCGCTTTAAGCCCGGCTAAGATTTCTTCTATCCGTTTGAATGAGGAAGAGAAGAAAGCAGAGGTTTTCCTCAAACCGGAAGAAGTTTCGCTGGCTATCGGTAAAGGCGGTTTGAACATCAAACTGGCCAGTATGTTAACTGAGTACACTATCGACGTGTTCCGTGAGTTGGATGAGAATGTAGCGGATGAAGATATCTATCTCGACGAATTCAGAGACGAAATCGACGGATGGGTGATCGACGCCATCAAGGCTATCGGCATTGATACAGCGAAGGCTGTGTTGAATGCTCCTCGTGAGATGTTGATTGAAAAGACGGACTTGGAAGAAGAGACAGTGGACGAGGTAATACGCATTTTGAAATCGGAGTTTGAAGAAGGTGAAGAAATAGAGAATTGAGAATTGAGAGTTGGGAGTGAAAGAAATCCATACTCATTTCACTCTCCACTCTCCACTCTCCACTCTCCACTTCTTAAAGCTCCATTTATTCATTAATTTTAAAATATGACGATAAGGTTAAACAAAGTTACAAGAGATTTGAACGTAGGAATCGCGACGGTAGTTGAGTTCCTGCAAAAGAAAGGGCATACCGTAGAGGCTAATCCTAATACCAAAATTAGCGAGGAGCAATACGCTATACTCGTAAAAGAGTTTAGTACAGATAAGAACCTTAGACTTGAATCGGAGCGTTTCATACAGGAACGTCAGAATAAGGAACGTAATAAGGCGTCTGTTTCGATTGAAGGCTTCGAAAAGCAGCCGGAGAAACAGAAGTCGGAAGATGTGATTAAGACAGTCGTACCTGAGGATGCACGTCCGAAGTTTAAACCTGTCGGAAAAATTGATTTGGATAAACTGAATGGTCGTAAACCTGAAAAGGTGGAGAAGGAACCGGAACAGAAACAAGAAGAACCTGTTGTAGAACGGCCTGTCGTTAAACCCGAAGTAAAAAAGGAGCCCGAGAAGAGAGAACCCGAGGTGAAGAAAGAAGAGGTGGTGATACCTCCTGTTTCTGTAGTAGAGCCTACTCCAGTGGTAGTTGAGCCCGTAGTAGTGCCGGAACCTGTAGTGGAGACGAAGCCGGTAGAAGTTGAAAAAGTAGTAGAAGAAAGTGAAAAAAGAAGAGCCGAAGGTAGTAGAAACTGCACCTGTGAAGGCGGAAGAACATAAAGAAGAAAAAAAGGTGGAAACTGCACAGGCTGAAGTAACCCCGGTAGCAGAAAAAGCTCCGGAGGATGATGGTGTTTTCAAAATCCGTCAACCGGAATTAGGCGCGAAGATCAATGTGATCGGTCAGATCGACTTGGCTGCATTGAACCAGTCTACTCGTCCGAAGAAAAAATCGAAGGAGGAGAAGCGTCGCGAACGTGAAGAGAAAGAGAAAATCCGTCAGGACCAGAAGAAACTGATGAAGGAAGCCATCATCAAAGAAATCCGTAAGGATGATTCTAAAGTGGTGAAGAACGGTCCGAAAGAAAGCGCAGATGCTGCTAAGAAAAAACGCAACCGTATCAATAAAGAAAAGGTAGACGTTAATAACGTTGCGACTTCCAACTTTGCTGCGCCGAGACCTAATATACAAGGTAAAGGCGGCAATGGTAATGGCAATAACAACGGTCAGGGCGGACAAGGAAATAATAACAGAAGAAATAACAACAATAATAAGGATCGCTTCAAGAAGCCGGTTATCAAACAGGAAGTGAGCGAGGAAGACGTAGCAAAACAGGTAAAAGAAACTCTTGCACGTCTGACAACCAAAGGTAAGAACAAGACGTCCAAATACCGTAAAGAAAAGCGTGAAATGGCTTCCAACCGTATGCAGGAATTGGAAGATCAGGAAATGGCAGACAGCAAGGTATTGAAGTTGACCGAGTTTGTTACGGCTAACGAACTGGCAACGATGATGGATGTATCTGTCAATCAGGTTATCGCTACTTGTATGAGCATTGGTATCATGGTTTCCATCAACCAGCGTCTGGATGCGGAAACAATCAATTTGGTGGCAGAAGAGTTCGGATTCAAGACAGAATATGTAAGTGCGGAAGTGGCACAAGCTATCGTTGAAGAAGAAGATGCACCGGAAGATTTGCAACCGCGCGCTCCGATTGTTACAGTGATGGGACACGTTGACCACGGTAAGACCTCTTTGCTCGACTATATCCGTAAGGCGAACGTAATTGCCGGTGAAGCCGGAGGTATTACACAGCATATCGGTGCATATAACGTGCAACTGGAAGACGGTCGCCGTATTACGTTCCTCGATACTCCGGGTCACGAAGCGTTTACCGCTATGCGTGCACGTGGTGCGAAAGTAACGGATATTGCTATCATTATTGTGGCTGCCGATGATAACGTGATGCCGCAGACGAAGGAAGCAATCAATCACGCGATGGCTGCCGGTGTACCTATTGTATTTGCAATCAATAAGGTAGATAAACCGACTGCGAATCCGGATAAGATTAAAGAAGAACTGGCTGCAATGAATTACCTTGTTGAAGAATGGGGTGGTAAGTATCAGTCACAAGATATCTCTGCCAAGAAAGGTATGGGTGTGGAAGATTTGCTGGAAAAAGTATTGCTCGAAGCAGAAATGCTCGACCTGAAAGCAAATCCGGACCGTAATGCTACGGGTTCCATCATCGAATCTTCACTGGATAAGGGACGTGGATATGTAGCTACTGTATTGGTATCTAACGGTACTCTGAAAGTGGGAGACATCGTACTGGCAGGAACCAGCTACGGACGTGTGAAGGCTATGTTCAACGAACGTAACCAACGCATCAAAGAAGCAGGACCTTCCGAACCGGCTTTGGTATTGGGATTGAACGGTGCACCTGCTGCAGGTGATACATTCCATGTTGTTGAAAGCGATCAGGAAGCTCGTGAAATCACCAACAAACGTGAACAGTTGGCTCGTGAACAGGGCTTGCGTACGCAGAAGATCCTTACGTTGGATGAGTTGGGCCGTCGTATTGCTTTGGGTAACTTCCAGGAATTGAACATCATCGTTAAGGGTGACGTGGACGGTTCTGTTGAGGCATTGAGCGACTCGTTAATCAAGTTGTCTACGGAACAAATCCAGGTAAATGTCATCCATAAGGGTGTGGGAGCAATTTCCGAGTCGGATGTTTCTCTGGCTGCCGCTTCGGATGCGATTATCGTCGGATTCCAGGTACGTCCTTCGGGTGCTGCCGCTAAGATGGCTGAACAGGAAGGTGTCGACATCCGTAAGTACTCTGTCATCTACGATGCAATCGAAGAGGTGAAGGCTGCTATGGAAGGTATGTTGGCTCCGGAACTGAAGGAACAAATCACGGCAACTATCGAAATCCGCGAAGTATTCAACATTACGAAGGTGGGTTTGGTAGCCGGTGCAATGGTGAAGACCGGAAAGGTGAAACGAAGCGACAAGGCTCGTTTGATCCGCGATGGTATCGTAATCTTTACCGGAAACATCAACGCGTTGAAGCGCTTCAAGGACGATGTGAAGGAAGTAGGTACAAACTTCGAGTGTGGTATCAGTCTGGTGAACTGCAACGACATGAAGGTAGGCGATATGATCGAGACATTCGAAGAAATAGAAGTGAAACAGACTTTATGATTTATGAGTTATGATTTATGAATTATAAGGGTATAAGGCATTCGCGAAGTAATGGTTGCAACAATAGATGGGTGGTAATGTGGTACTATTTTATATGGGACACCACCTTACCACTTTATTGTTTTATCACCTGACAGAAATATAAATCACAGATCATAATCATAGAAACATAAATCATAAATCACAAATCATAAATCACAACGTGGCAACGATTGATATCATTATCCTTATTGTAATAGGCGCCGGAGCGTGGTAGGCTTTGTAAAAGGCTTTATCCGCCAGTTGGTTCTATTTTGGGGTTAATAGTCGGGCTGTTGGCGGCGAAAACTTTATATGCCTCTTTGGCGGAGAAACTTTGCCCGACAGTGACGGATTCGATGACAGTTGCGCAGGTGTTGGCTTTTATCATGATTTGGATTGCCGTGCCGTTGATTTTTGTACTGATAGCTTCGTTATTGACAAAAGCAATGCAGGCAATTTCGCTGAACTGGCTGAACCGCTGGTTAGGGAGTGGGCTGGGAGCACTTAAGTTTCTGTTGTTAACGAGTGTAGTGATCGGTGCGATAGAGTTTGTGGACAGCGATAATAAGTTAATTAGTGCAACAAAAAAGGAAGAATCTTTGTTATATTATCCGATGGAAACGTTTGCGGGGATCTTTTTCCCTGCTGCGAAGAATATGACGCAACAATATATATTAGAGAATAAAGATGCAACAAGAAGAACCCAATAAAATGAAACCCAATCAGAAAGACGAACTCGAAAAGAAGACTGATAATGAGTTTGTCCGGAAATTTGCGGAGGAGAAATATAAATACGGCTTCACCACAGAGGTGCATACAGACATCATTGAGCGTGGACTTAATGAAGATGTCATTCGTCTGATTTCATCGAAAAAAGACGAACCGGAGTGGTTGCTGGAGTTTCGCCTGAAAGCGTACCGCCACTGGCTGACGCTGGAGATGCCGACTTGGGCACATCTCCGTATCCCTGAAATTGACTATCAGTCGATTTCTTATTATGCCGATCCGACGAAGAAGAAAGAAGGACCGAAGAGCATGGAGGAAGTCGATCCTGAATTGATAAAGACGTTTAATAAACTGGGTATTCCTTTGGAGGAACAGATGGCTCTTAGCGGAATGGCGGTGGATGCCGTTATGGACTCTGTTTCCGTAAAGACTACCTTCAAGGAAACGCTGATGGAGAAAGGAATTATCTTCTGCTCGTTCAGTGAAGCCGTGCGGGAACATCCTGATTTGGTGAAGAAATATATGGGCTCGGTGGTAGGTTACCGGGATAATTTCTTTGCCGCGTTGAACTCCGCTGTCTTTTCTGACGGCTCTTTTGTGTATATTCCGAAAGGAGTACGTTGTCCGATGGAACTTTCCACCTATTTCCGTATCAATGCCCGTAACACGGGGCAGTTTGAACGTACGCTGATTGTGGCGGACGACGATTCATACGTTTCTTATCTGGAAGGATGTACAGCGCCGATGCGGGATGAAAATCAGTTGCATGCCGCTATCGTTGAGATAATCGTGCACGACCGCGCAGAGGTAAAATATAGTACTGTTCAGAACTGGTATCCGGGCGATGCGGAAGGTAAGGGCGGTGTATACAACTTTGTGACTAAACGTGGTAACTGCAAGGGAGTGGATAGTAAACTATCCTGGACACAAGTGGAAACCGGTTCGGCCATCACTTGGAAATACCCTTCCTGTATTCTGACAGGCGATAACTCGACCGCTGAATTCTATTCCGTAGCTGTAACGAACAACTATCAGCAGGCTGATACCGGAACGAAAATGATTCATCTGGGCAAGAACACCCGCAGTACGATTGTAAGTAAAGGTATCTCCGCCGGACATAGTGAGAACTCCTATCGTGGGTTGGTACGTGTGGCCGAGAAAGCGAATAATGCCCGCAATTATAGCCAGTGTGACTCTCTGTTGCTGGGAGATAAATGTGGTGCGCATACTTTCCCTTATATGGATATTCACAATGAAACGGCAGTGGTGGAACATGAAGCCACAACGAGCAAGATCAGTGAAGACCAAATATTCTATTGCAACCAGCGTGGTATTCCGACAGAAGACGCTATCGGGCTTATTGTGAACGGATATGCAAAAGAAGTATTGAATAAACTTCCGATGGAATTTGCGGTAGAAGCACAGAAGTTGCTTACTATCTCATTGGAAGGAAGCGTGGGGTGATTTACTAGTTGGCAATTTACGATTTACTATTTGGCTGCGCGCTTGTAGGAGGTAAATTGTCGGTAGTATAGGTTTTTAATAGTAAATAGTAAATGGAAAAATAGTACATATAATCATGTTAGAAATAAAAGACCTGCATGCCAGCATTAATGGCAAAGAGATATTGAAGGGTATTAACCTGACGGTGAATCCCGGTGAGGTGCACGCTATTATGGGGCCGAATGGCTCCGGTAAAAGTACGCTTTCTTCCGTATTGGTGGGAAATCCGGCTTTTGAGGTAACAAAAGGTTCGGTCACGTTTTATGGAAAGAACCTGTTGGAGTTGAGTCCTGAAGATCGTAGCCATGAAGGGATCTTTCTTAGTTTCCAGTATCCGGTAGAGATTCCGGGTGTGAGCATGGTCAACTTTATGCGTGCTGCTGTGAATGAGCAACGCAAATATAAAGGTCTGCCTGCGCTGACAGCCAGTGAGTTTCTGAAACTGATGCGTGAGAAACGTGCGGTGGTAGAGCTGGATAATAAGTTGGCTAACCGTTCGGTGAATGAAGGCTTTTCGGGTGGTGAAAAGAAACGGAATGAGATTTTCCAGATGGCCATGTTGGAACCGCGGTTGAGCATTCTTGATGAAACGGACTCCGGTTTGGATATTGATGCGCTCCGTATTGTTGCGGAAGGAGTGAACAAACTGAAAACTCCTGAAACAAGCACGATCGTTATTACTCACTACCAACGTTTGCTTGATTATATCAAACCTGATATTGTACATGTCCTTTATAAAGGTCGTATCGTAAAAACTGCCGGACCGGAACTTGCGCTGGAACTGGAAGAAAAAGGATATGATTGGATCAAGAAAGAAGTAGGAGAATAACAAATAATAAGTTATGATAGTTGAACAACAATATATAGACCTCTTCTCACAGACGGAAGCAATGATCTGCAAGCATAGCGCCGAAGTGCTGAATGCGCCTCGTGCAGCTGCATTTGCCGATTTTGAACGCCTCGGATTTCCGACTCGTAAGATGGAGAAGTACAAATATACGGATGTGAGCAAGTATTTTGAACCGGATTATGGTTTAAACTTGAATCGTCTGGCTATTCCGGTCAATCCGTATGAAGTGTTTAAGTGCGATGTGCCGAATATGAGTACCGCCCTGTATTTTGTGGTAAATGACGCATTTTATAATAGAGCACTTCCTAAAGTCAATCTGCCGGAAGGTGTGATTTTCGGCAGCTTGAAAGAAGTGGCCGGACAGCATCCGGAATTGGTGAAGAAGTATTACGGTCAGTTGGCAGATACTTCCAAAGATGGGGTGACTGCTTTCAATACAGCTTTTGCACAAGATGGTGTTGTATTTTATGTGCCGAAGAATGTAGTAGTAGAAAAACCGATCCAGCTGGTAAATATCCTGCGTGCAGATGTCAACTTCATGGTGAACCGCCGCGTACTAATCATCCTGGAGGATGGCGCGCAAGCCCGTCTGCTGATTTGTGACCATGCAATGGATAACGTGAACTTCCTGGCAACACAAGTGATTGAAGTATTTGCAGGTGAGAACACGGTATTCGATATGTATGAACTGGAAGAAACACATACAAGCACCGTTCGTATCAGTAACCTGTATGTAAAGCAGGAGGCAAACAGCAATGTATTGTTGAATGGAATGACCTTGCATAATGGTACTACCCGCAACACCACTGAAGTATTGTTGGCAGGAGAAGGAGCCGAGATAAACCTCTGTGGCATGGCAATTGCCGATAAGAACCAGCACGTAGACAATCATACAAGCATTGACCATGCCGTACCGAACTGCACCAGCAATGAGCTGTTCAAGTACGTACTCGACGATCAGTCGGTAGGCGCGTTTGCCGGACTGGTACTGGTGCGTCCCGATGCGCAACATACGAACTCCCAGCAGACTAACCGGAATCTTTGTGCTACGCGTGATGCGAGAATGTACACACAACCTCAATTGGAGATTTACGCGGATGATGTGAAATGTTCGCATGGAGCAACGGTAGGCCAGTTGGATGAGGGTGCATTATTCTATATGCGTTCACGAGGTATTGCAGAGAAAGAAGCCCGTTTGTTATTGATGTTCGCATTTGTCAATGAAGTGATTGATACCATTCGTTTGGAGGCACTGAAAGATCGCCTGCATCTATTGGTAGAGAAACGTTTCCGTGGCGAGCTGAATAGATGTCAGGGCTGTGCCATTTGTAAGTAACCACTAATAATTAATAAACGTGGATATTCAAAAGATACGTGAGGATTTTCCGATATTGAGCCGTACGGTTTACGGTAAACCTTTGGTTTATTTCGACAACGGTGCGACGACGCAGAAACCCCGTCTGGTAGTTGATGCGTTGGTGGATGAATATTATTCCGTTAATGCCAATGTGCATCGCGGTGTGCATTATCTTTCGCAACAAGCTACGGAATTGCATGAGGCTTCCCGTGAAACGGTGCGTCAGTTTATCAACGCCCGTAGCACGAACGAAGTTGTCTTCACCCGCGGAACGACGGAAAGCATCAACCTGCTTGTTTCCAGCTTTGGTGACGAATTTATGGAAGAGGGGGATGAAGTGATTCTTTCCGTGATGGAACATCATAGTAACATCGTTCCTTGGCAACTGTTGGCTGCCCGCAAGGGAATTGCCATCAAAGTGATTCCAATGAATGACAAAGGCGAACTCTTGCTGGATGAATACGAAAAACTATTTTCCGAACGAACGAAAATAGTCAGCGTGGTTCATGTTTCAAATGTGCTGGGTACGGTGAATCCGGTGAAAGAAATGATTGCAACGGCTCATGCGCATGGCGTACCTTGTCTGATAGACGCTGCACAGTCTATCCCTCACATGAAAGTGGACGTACAGGAGTTGGATGCTGATTTTCTGGTGTTCTCTGCCCATAAAATATACGGTCCGACAGGTGTCGGAGTGCTTTATGGAAAAGAAGAGTGGTTAGACCGCCTTCCGCCTTATCAGGGAGGAGGAGAGATGATTCAGCATGTCTCTTTTGAGAAGACTACTTTCAACGAACTTCCTTTCAAGTTTGAAGCCGGTACGCCCGACTACATCGGAACTACCGGACTGGCAAAAGCTCTTGATTACGTGAATGGACATGGACTTGAGCAGATAGCCGCCCATGAGCATGAACTGACAACTTACGCTTTGCAACGGCTGAAAGAGATTCCCCAGATGCGTATATTCGGTGAAGCAGCCGAACGGGGAGCAGTCATCTCCTTCCTGGTAGGAGATATCCATCATTTCGACCTCGGAACGTTGCTGGATCGTTTGGGTATTGCCGTGAGGACGGGACATCATTGTGCACAACCTCTCATGCAACGTCTTGGTATAGAAGGAACTGTACGGGCTTCGTTTGCCATGTACAATACGAAATCGGAAATAGATACATTGGTGGCGGGAATTGAACGCGTCAGCAAGATGTTCTAACAATATAAGCCGCTATTCCTGTGGGATGGCGGCTTTTTTTATTCTTTAACTAAAAAAAGATGCCTTCAAGTGCAGTGATTTGAGCTTTTGTGCGTCTAATAGGTAAAGAAACAAAATGTTCATTGAATATTAGGAGGGTCGTGAGACCATGCTCATATTATATAAATTCTCTCTCTTTAACATTAATCGCAGCTATATCGTAAGAAATTACGGTGTAGCTGCAACTTTTTTAGGGGGGGACTTGCGTCTAACTAAATACATATAACTTAACAGATAACTAATAAAAGAAAAAACTATGCTGATGACAACCACTCCCATCATTGAGGGAAAACGAATAGTGAAATATTATGGAATAGTTTCCGGAGAGACAATCATAGGTGCCAATGTATTCCGCGACTTGTTTGCAAGTATTCGGGATATTGTGGGTGGTCGTTCCGGTTCTTATGAAGAAGTGCTGCGTATGGCAAAAGATACAGCGTTGAAGGAAATGGAGCACAAGCAGCTCAAATGGGAGCTAATGCCGTGATAGGTGTTGATTTGGATTATGAGACAGTTGGAGGTAGTGGCAGTATGCTGATGGTGACTGCTAACGGTACAGCCGTAAAGATTGAAGAGGATTAATTGATTATTGTTTTTTACTACAGAGAACACGGAAGACGCAACGCATATACTTTGTTTAGTATCAATGGTATAAAACACTGTGTCCTCCGTACTTCTGTGGTGAATATTATTCGGCAGTCAGCTCAATCACACGGCTGAAAGCCTGATTGGTAGTGAAAGCATTGATTCCTACTTTCATCAGATAATCTCCTGAATAAGTCTTCTCATTGGCAGCAAGATTCGATTTAGAGTTCGGCATCAGGTTGATTTCTTTCACCTTATACATTTTCTTCGCATCCAATCCCTGAAGTTTAACCGGGAGCAGCTTCTCACCGAAACGTGGGTGGATATCGTAGGTATAAAGCACTGCTTTGTTCTTATCCGGTGCGGCGTACATGACAGACATGTGATTACCATCGTATGGAGAAACCAGTCTGTACTGGTCACCATCCAGAATCACTTTCTTCAGACGCGTCCAGTTGGCAACTGCGTTTTGGCAAAAAGTCTGTTCGTCCGCATTCAGCTCTTTCAGTCCGAGATCGAAGCCCAGTTTACACATACTTGCTACATCGGTACGGAATTTCACGCTTGTCTTCTTGTTCCAGCTGGTTACGTGTGCGTCCATTGCTTTTGCAGGGAAGATTTGTGAGAATCCCCATTGGATAAACAGACGCTCTATCGGGTCTGTATTGTCGCTGCACCAGAATTCTGTGAAGTATTTCAATGCTTCGTAGTCGCAACGGGCGCCACCGCCGGAGCAAAGCATCATCGGTACGTTCGGATATTTGTCTTTGATACGTTCCAATACATTATATATACCACGTACATGGTCGATATAAAGTTGTCCTTGTTTATTTTTCAAATAGGGAGAATAAATATTTGTGATGGGAGAGTTGCAGTCCCATTTAAAGAAAGCCACTTCCGGGTTCGCTGTCAGGATGTTATCCACTACGCCAAACACAAAATCCTGTACTTTCGGGTTGCTAAGATCGAGCACCAGTTGGTTACGGTAATAGTATGTTTCGCGGTTGGGCAGAGTGATAGCCCAGTCAGGATGCTTCTCGAACAATTCACTTTTGGGGTTTATCATCTCCGGTTCGATCCAGATACCGAATTTCACTCCGGCTTCTTTGGCAGACTTCACGAGTGCGGGAATACCGCCCGGCAGTTTGGATTTCATCACTTCCCAGTCACCCAGTCCGGCATTGTCGCTGTTGCGCGGATGCTTGTTGCCGAACCAGCCATCATCCAACAAGAACATGTCTACACCGAGATGTTTGGCTTCTTTCATCAGTTCGGCAAGCAGTTTCTCATCGAATTTGAAGTACGTATTTTCCCAGTTATTCAATAAAGTCATGCGGTCGCCTTGTCCGTCTTTCAGTTGGTGGTTGCGTGCCCATGCGTGGAGGTTGCGGCTGGCTTCGCCCGTACCGTTGTTGCTGAAAGTAAAGATGAATTCGGGAGTGGTAAATACTTCGTTCGGTTTTAGTTCATAATCAGATGCGTACGGGTTAATGGCGGGGATGACGCGGAGGTTGCCTACGTTGTCCACTTCAAAGGTAAACTGGAAGTTGCCTGTCCATCCGATAGTCCCTAACATGGCACGTCCTTGTGTTTCTTGTGCCGGTTGTTCAAAACCAAGTTCGAAGAACGGGTGGGTATGCATGGCGGCACGGCTTCCCAGTTTGGTGTCGATCACCTTTTTGCCGAACAATAGAGGTTGTGTGCTCATTTGTGCTTCTTTAGCCCAGTCGCTGCTGAATTCAGTCAGATAATACTCGTTTCCGGAGAAATAAAGCATCGTCGAAGCATAACGCCAGATGGTGACAGGTTTCTTTTCAGCATGTTTGATTTCACTCCACGTCTTGATGACGTTTTCTTTCGGATAAGCGATGTAATGCAGCGTGACTTCCACCGGGTACTGATCGTCTTTCAGTTGGATGACTGTCTCCGTGCCGCCTGCCACTGCTTTTTGTTCGGAAGATACATAACGGAGAATCGTGCTCGGGTTTCCATCATTGTGCGTGATTGCTACAGCCGGTTCAAAATAATCCTCGGCGCCGGAGCCCGGATATACTTCCCATCCACGGGTAGATACGCTTCCGTCACTTCCACCTTTCACGTATGGAGAAAAGTTGTTGATGTCTTTCTCGTTCAGTAACTTATCGCCCAGATAAGCCTGATAAAGTCGTCCGTTGGGAGCTACTTGGAGAATTAAGTCTGTGTTGTCCGTTGCGATGCGGATAACGTTCTTTTCCTGGGCGTCCATTTGTGCCAGGGTAAACAATGCCGTAAGTAATACGAAAAGTTTCTTCATGGTTTTTTAATAATTAATTAGGTATTAGTTAGTTTGTGGGCATATAATGCCACAAAGATAGTTATAATTCGTTTGGTATGAACTAGAATTTGATGCTTGCGCTAAATTCTACGGTGAATGGGCGTAAATAGTTTCCACTCATATAATTTCCGGCGTATTGGACAGCTTCTTCTTTCGTAATCAGTTCCGAACCGTTGATGGTTCCGCTGGCTCCTTTCTGATTCAGGAAGTTGATGACTGTTGCCCCCAGAGACAGGTGCTTGTTTACGTTTCAGTTGATTCCTCCGAACGTTTCCCAGCGCCCGTTGAAGTAGAGCGCTTCCTGAAGATTGGCGTACGTCTTGCCGAAATAGCGGAAACTAAGCTAGAGGCGTAAGTCTTTCGTGATGTTGTAGCTTGGGTCGAGTTCGACAAGTATCTGCGGGATCTCTTTTACGATCATTCCGTTGGCATTGACCGACCTTTCCTCACTCGATTTTATCCGTATCATCCGGCTAAAACATGCTGCGGAATTGTTGCAGGAGGGAGAACTGCGCACCAATGAAATTTGTGACAGGGTAGAATTTCAGTCACCTTCTTACTTCGCCAAAGTATTTCAGAAACAGTTTAAAGTTACTTCTACGGAGTTTGCCCAGCAGAATAAGTAGAGAATGGCATATAGTTAGTTGTTATTGACTATTGTTCGTTATCTCTTTGTTTGAATTTGAACTGAAATTAGTTCATTTCTATACGGAAATAACTCCCAATACTATTGCTGGCAATAACTCGTCAGTATGCAGCTTTTATTTTCTTTTCTCTTGCTTATATTATTTTTTCAATTGCCTAAGGAGTTTTCGTTTGACTATAGTTGAACGAACGCTTGACATATGTTGAACTATCGCTTGACTATAGTCAAACGAAAATTTGTTAGGCAATGAAATAACTATTAATAGGTAAACGCTTGCTTAAAAATAACTAATAAAATCATTAGTGGCAATTGATCCCAAACTAGGCAATTTCTGGTTAAATGGGAATTTAATTCAGACAGAAGAACATAAGAACAAAAAAATAAAATAGCAGTTCAATAAGCAACAGAAATAATTTTCAAAGCGCAGCTTTTATGTTCTTTTGTTCTTATGTCTAAAAAGAACTACCATCTGCTCATTTGTCCAAAGAGACGTATAAAAAATAGAATGATTCAACTCTGTAAATTCTTTCTTTTTTACTTGCTTATTTCGATTGATTTCCATACTTTTAGCCTCCGTAATCCTTTAAAAATTGACCCTATGGACAACATTCTTTTCTGGCTCGTTCCAGTCGCTTCCGTGTTAGCCCTCTGCTTTGCTTATTACTTTCATAAGCAAATGATGAAAGAGGGTGAAGGTACACCCCAAATGATAAAAATAGCTGCTGCTGTGCGCAAAGGAGCTATGTCTTATCTAAAGCAACAATACAAAATAGTAGGTTGGGTATTCTTGGGGCTGGTTATTTTGTTTTCAATTATGGCATACGGCTTTCATGTACAGAATGCCTGGGTTCCCATTGCTTTCCTTACAGGTGGATTCTTCTCCGGGCTTTCCGGATTTTTGGGGATGAAGACGGCAACATACGCGTCCGCTCGTACCGCTAATGCTGCCCGTACTTCTCTGAATGCAGGATTAAGAATTGCTTTCCGAAGTGGTGCCGTGATGGGACTGGTGGTCGTTGGCCTGGGACTGCTCGATATATCTTTTTGGTATCTGTTGCTGAATGCAGTGATTCCTGCTGATGCACTGACACCTACTCATAAACTCTGTGTAATCACTACCACCATGCTGACATTTGGTATGGGAGCTTCTACCCAGGCGCTCTTTGCTCGTGTAGGCGGTGGTATCTATACAAAGGCAGCCGATGTCGGAGCCGACTTGGTAGGCAAAGTAGAAGCCGGAATCCCGGAAGATGACCCTCGTAATCCTGCCACTATTGCCGATAATGTGGGCGATAATGTAGCGACGTGGCCGGTATGGGAGCCGATTTATACGAATCTTACTGTGGCTCGATTCTGGCAACAGCCGCACTGGGTGCTGCTGCTTTTATCCATTCGGCAGATACAGTGATGCAATTCAAGGCAGTGATCGCCCCGATGCTGATCGCGGCTGTTGGTATTATCCTTTCTATTATAGGTATATTTGCTGTCCGTACCAAGGAGAATGCGACTATGAAGACCTGCTCGGTTCGTTGGCTTCGGCATCGAATCTTAGTTCCGTATTAATTGTTGCTGCTACATTCCTTATTCTGTGCTTCTGCAACCTTGA
>ENA-OQJX01000075-OQJX01000075.1-human-gut-metagenome-genome-assembly--contig:-NODE-75-length-65371-cov-2.909156_pt1 | contig 65371 bp, 58 predicted proteins | sample MGYA00242615_ERZ504782 | MGnify/ENA primary metagenome ERZ504782 (study PRJEB26092, sample SAMD00036354) | human gut metagenome | host: Homo sapiens | study: EMG produced TPA metagenomics assembly of... | reverse complement strand
TAAAACGAAGGCTAAAATGACAAAGTTACAAAAGCATTTGAAAATCAGTTAGGTTGGTAATATCCTATCATGCTGATTATATTCACATTATAATATTATACCATCTCTTACTTAGAGACAGTATGAATTTGGAGTTACAGTTTATTTTTCTTGGATCAGGAAAAATGCTGCGTGCTAAAGTTTTCAAATTATAGAAAAAAGTTAGTTTAACTCTGATTACTGTGTGTTATATAACATGCAGGAATGGAAGGAATGTCCTTCCATTTTTAAAGTATTAAAGATAAAAATGACATCAAACAATAATTCGAAAAAACACTGGTTTGCATTAAAAGTATTCTATAATAAGGTTTTTGCCATTGAAGAACTTCTTTTGAAGAAAAAGATAAAATGTTATATTCCCTGCGAAACCGTAAAGGTTTTAAAACAAGATGGAACAAAAAAAAACGTACGAAAACCAGTTATCAATTCATTGCTTTTCTTCCATTCGGAAACTTACATAGCAAAAGAGATACAGAAGATCTTGACCGATAAAGTAATTCTCTATACTCGGCAAATAGATTTTAAAAAAATTCCTTTAGCCATTCCCGAGAGAGAGATGAACATCTTCATGCTCGTTACCTCGTCAGGCGAAAAAGGTCTAGAATATTTTGACACAGATAATCCTAAATTTTATCAAGGAGACCACGTAAAAGTCATTGACGGAACATTCAAAGGTGCAGAAGTATATCTGCCGCATTAAAAAGAACCACCGGCTTATTATAACAGTCCATGGTGTATGTGCTGTAGCCACCTCTTATATTCCGCAAGCCTTCTTGAAAAAAATACCTTAACGACCTATGCTTTCCCTATTAAAGAATAAAATACGCAATAAATTTTTGCAGACAGATTATATACATCCCTATATAATTATGGTGTATCGATGTTTTTTTATCTGTCATATCCTCATTTTCTATCTTTTTATTTTTCCACTATTTGATTAATATCAGCATCCATTTCAACCAGCAGCGTTATATTCTGCTGATAGCGGTCATTTCCAGTATCGTATGGACTGGAATTTGTAAGACCTACGAGGGAATTATACGTTATTCCACCTTAGTAGAACTGACACGTATCATTTATGCCATGCTGCTGAAAGCTCTCACATTTGTTTTGTTTGCATATATAACACTGGATTACATCGGATTGTTCATTTATTCCATCATTATAACAGATTTTATCAGTTCCGTTTTCCTGCTCATGTGTACACGGATATTAACCGTCAATTTCTACTATCATTTATTACAGCTTTTAAAAAAACCTAGACAAGCAACTTTAATATATGGTATCTCCGAAAGGGGAATCAGTCTGGCTAATTATCTACGAAGTGAAAACAATCCTTATAATGTTTTCGGATTTATCACCCGAAAACCCGAAAACAAGAAATACCGGCTTGTGGGATATCAGATATATTTAATTGACGAAGAAAATAGTCTGCGAAAATTATTCAGCGCCTTAAAAGTCAATTGTATATTATTTCTAAGCCACACAGATCTCCGTAACGATGAAGAAATAGTGCAATACGGTCTGGAGAACCACATCTGCCTGCGCATTGCACCATTTTTGACAGAACAAACACAATGGAGTAAAATACAATTACGCAATATACAGATAGAAGATCTTTTAAGCCGGGAAGAAATAAACATCGACTTGGATAATATCCGCAATGAATTGTCCGGAAGTGTTATCATGGTGACCGGAGCGGCAGGAAGTATCGGGAGCGAATTGTGCCGACAATTATGTTGTTTCAACCTGAAGCAGCTCATCTTGTTTGATTTTTCGGAAACCGCCACTTACGAAGTAGATATGGAGTTGAAGAAAAGATTTCCAGACCGCTCCATCCTGCCTATCATAGGTGATGTACGCAACCGTGACCGTGTGGAGTCGCAGACAAGACTCTACCACCCCGACATCATCTTTCATGCAGCCGCATACAAACATGTACCCATGATGGAAAAATATCCATGCGAGGCGGTACGTACCAATGTCCTGGGTACAAGCATCATGGCAGATACGGCATTGAAATATGGCGTAAAGAAATTCATCATGATCTCCACAGACAAAGCTGTAAATCCCAGCAGTGTGATGGGTGCTACCAAACGACTGGCAGAGATGTACGTACAAAGCCTCGGGAGTGCTATCCAAGAAGGAAATATAATTGGTAAAACCTCTTTTATAACCACCCGTTTCGGCAATGTGCTGGGCAGCAACGGCAGTGTAATCCCCCTTTTCCGCCAACAGATTATGGAAGGGGGGCCTGTAACAGTCACGCATCCGGACATCATCCGTTATTTCATGACTATTCCCGAAGCTTGCCGACTGGTTCTAGAGGCCGCTTTTATGGGACAAGGAAACGATATCTTTATTTTCGACATGGGTAAACCCGTAAAAATAACCGACATGGCATGCCGGATGATAAAACTGGCAGGTTTACAACCGGACAAAGACATTGAAATCGTCTATACCGGTCTGCGACCAGGCGAGAAACTATATGAGGAATTACTCTATAATGAAGAGAACTCTACTCCTACCCTTAATCCGAAAATATTCAAAGGTATCAGTTTAAAACAAGATTACGATAAAATAAAGCCCGCCCTGCAACAATTGGTTGAGGTTGCCCAGACGGACAATAAAAAGAGACCGTATATCAGTTGAAGCAAATTGTACCGGAGTTCAAAAGTATGAACTCCGTATATGAGGCGCTGGATGAAAAAACATATATATCCAAAAAAATGAAATCCAATATAATGTTTAACTAAAATGAATCGCAAAATGAAAAAACAATTTCATTGCGTTTATGATGCCATTTCTAACCTTGGCTACGGGATTTGCACAAGAAGCGGCTCAAGATGTTCCTGTCAAACAGGATACAAAGGAGATCTCTTATTGGACAGACCCTGCAAGCGGGGACAAACGGCTCTTAAACAAGTCTAAATTCAGAGACAACTGGTTTGTCGGATTGCAGGCCGGCGCCTTTTATTCCTGGGGGACCCATACTTCCAGTTCTGGATTCTTCGACCAGTTCCGTCCCGCCGGTGCGTTGTCCATAGGCAAGTGGATCGCTCCTGCCGGAGGTATCCGCCTCCAAGGTTTCTATGGAAGCAATGCCGGACGAGCAAGCAACGACAAGCCCTACTATTGGGACGCCATGGGGGTAGGCCTAGACGGATTGTTCAACTTCACCAACCTCTTTTGCGGGTATGAAGAAGACCGGACCTTCAACCTGATCGGTATCTTGGGAGCCGGTTACGAACACACCGCCAACTTCAGCAAGCGTACCTGGAACGACGGAATATACAATACCGAATCGCAAGACCTGCTGTCCATCCGCCTGGGTCTGATGGCGAAATTCCGCCTCGGTAAAGCGTGGGACTTTAATCTTGAAATCACGAACAGTTTGCTTGACGACTCATTCGACGGTTGGGAAGGCGAAGGTTCAAACGACCGCTGGGATGGCCATGTCAACATATTGGCAGGTGTCAGCTACCGTTTCAAAAATCATAACGGCTCACGGCAATTCACCTACGCCCGCCGCGACATGTCGAAATATGACGAAGCAAACGCCGAAATCAACCGCCTGCGTGAAGCCAACAAAGCGGCAGCTCCTCCTGTCACAAAGATTGAGACAGAAGTGGTGGAAAGCAATCATATCCGTTCGTTTATCTCGTTTGACAATGCTTCCGCCGCAATCAACAAACTACAGGAAGTAAACGTTTACACAGCAGCAGAAAATATAAAGAAGCTAGCCGATGGCGACCTCTATATCACTTCAACCAAAGAAGTAAGAGACACCGAATTGTTCATGGCACGGGCACAATCCATCCGCAATGTGCTAGCCAACACATACAACATTCCGGCCGGACGTATTTTTATAGAGAAAAACCCTGCTGTCATTGCATCGCTCGATCCACAAAAGAGCTGCGTCATAGTGTACATCAATGAATAAACGACCCATTTTAAAAGTATAATTTGGCATGAAAAAAATAGCTATATTATTTGTGGTCTTCTTTTGTTCTGTATCTTTATGGGCACAAACAATAGAAGACGATGCAACTTGGAAATTAAAGACCGACACTGTACGGGCGCTAAAGCATTACAAGGCCGGTGACAACTGGTTCATCGGAATTCAGGCCGGCGCCAATCATTCGCTGTCCGAGAACAGCCGCTTCGGATCTTTCGGCGCCATGACCAGACCAAGCATAGCCCTCTCGGTCGGTAAATACTTCTCACCCGCCATCGGAGCACGTGTGCAACTCGCTTATTTGAAACAAATGTCACGCGCCAACAGCGAAGTGATTGAAGCCTTTCCCGAGGTGTATGGCAAAGGAACTACGGTTTCAATATGTTCAACGGTTATTTGGACGGATTGTTCAACCTGCACAATATTTTCGCCCAATATGACGAAGATATCCGTTTCAATGTAGTAGGTATCTTGGGTATGGGATTCAACTCCAGTTTCGGATTCGATGATAAAGTCAAAGAGTGGGACAAATCCCCCAGTGAGGAGTTTGCCCCCTACCAAATCAGCACTGACAACAAAACGTTTTTCTCTCTACGCGCAGGCCTCCAGTTCAATTATATGTTGAGCAATGCGCTTGACATCAATCTGGAAGCGACCTTCAACGCAACGGACGATGCTTTCAACGGTACGCGTTACGACCGCAAATGGGATTCATACGCCAACGTCATGTTAGGTCTCACCTATCATTTCAAGGACCAGTACGGCGATCACCGCTTCCGCTACACAGAGGTGAACGACCAGGCATGGGTTGACGAATTGAACCGCAAGATCAATGAAGAGCGTAACAAGCCGGTACCGGCACCAGTCGTCACAGAAGTGAAGAAAGAGGTAGTGAAGAACGAAATGTTGGGTATGACCGTATCATTCATTATCGACAAGTACAATATTACCGATATCCAGAAAAAGAATGTGGCAGAAGCTGCCAAGTATTTGGAAGACCATCCGGAAGTCAACCTGATCATAACAGGTTATGCCGATGTACAGACTGGTAATCCGGCCTACAATTTGAAATTGAGCCAGCGCCGTGCCGAAGCTGTCTGCAACATGATGGTGAAAGAGTTCGGTGTGGATCCAAGCCGCATCCGGGTGGATTACAAAGGTGATAGCCTGCAACCATACCAGCTGAAGAACGAGTGGAACCGTGTTGTAGTGTTCATCACCGAAGCACGCAACAAATAATTTTTTGTTCATAACTGAAAATGAGTAAGATTTGGTTGTCATTGGCACACATGGGCGGATCCGAACAAGAGTTCGTCCGTGAGGCTTTCGAAACCAATTGGGTAGTTCCCTTAGGGCCGAATGTAGATGGCTTCGAGCATGACTTGTCACAGTGGCTTTCAACGCATTGCGACCGGGAGGTACACGCCGTGGCATTATCATCAGGTACGGCAGCCATCCACTTGGCATTGATCATGCTGGGCGTAAGCAAAGGAGACGAAGTGATCTGCCAAAGTTTCACCTTTGCTGCGTCAGCCAACCCCATTTGTTATCAGGTGCTACCCCCATTTTCGTGGACAGTGAGCCTGATACTTGGAATATGGATCCTATACTGCTTGAACAGGCCATCTGCGACCGTATGAAACAGACCGGCCTCAAGCCAAAGCCATTCTTCCAGTACACCTTTACGGCACGCCTGCCCGCATGAACGAAATCTGTGACATTGCCTCCCGCTACGGCATCCCCGTGGTGGAAGACGCTGCCGAAGCAATGGGGGCCGTTTACAACGGACGCTATTGCGGGACCTTCGGTCAATATGGGATTTTCTCTTTTAACGGCAACAAGATGATCACCACCAGCGGTGGCGGCGCCTTATTATGCCATACGGAAGAGGAAGCCCAGAGAGTGAAGTTCTATGCTACCCAGGCACGTGAACCGTTCCCCTGGTACCAGCACGAACAGATCGGATACAATTACCGGCTCAGCAATGTGTCGGCTGGTATCGGACGCGGGCAGATGCGTGTAGTGGACAACCATATCGCACACCGCCGTGCCATCCATCGGCTATACACCGAGCTGCTGGCAGGACTTCCGGGTATCACTGTGGTAGAACCCAAGAAATCTACCATATTTCTACCCAATTATTGGCTGACTACAATTAAAGTGGACAGTAACGAAACCAGTTTCAGCGCCTTGCAGCTGATGCAGCACTTGGCAAAAGCCGACATCGAGACCCGTCCGCTTTGGAAACCGTTACACCTGCAACCCGTATTCTCATCCTCCCCCACCTACGTCAACGGAGTATCGGAAGCCCTGTTCAACTGTGGACTCTGTCTGCCTTCGGGATCAATGATGACGTGCGAGGATGTGATGCGTGTAGCGGATGCGATACGGAGTATGAGATAGATAATTTATTTAATAACAGACAGAGTTCTGCAAGAACTTGGCTATATGAAAGTTTCATAGTAAAGAGAAAATTGTAAGATGTTAGGAATTTGGAGATGGAACGTGAACAAGCCGAAAGCGACATGTCACATCCGGATATTTATCTCCGTAAATCGGTAAAGACTGTAAATCACAGTTCGTTTCATCCTTTTTATTCTTGATTCTTATTGATTGAGTTCTTGCAGAACTCGGTCATGTTTTTCTCTTTTCAAACTTTTGCCCTCTTACAGAATAAGAAGTCTGGCAAAACAAGAAAAAAAAGATGACAAAGAAAGTTTATACAAAGCCGGAGCTGAAAAGCGAGGCTTTCGTGCCGCAAACGCATGTGGCTGCTTGTGGAGATAGTGGAACTGTTTATAAGTTTACTTGTGATGCACCAAGAGGAACGTTGTATTATTTTAGAGATAAGCCTGCTTCTGGTTCACAACCCACTATAGGAAATCGAGGTATTTGGCTAGGAAACTATCATCCATGTAGTGCATTTCATGAAGCCGAAGCCCAATCTGGTTTTTATTGGGGATATGTTGATTACAACCATAATCAGATATTTGAGAAAAATGAATTAGTCATTGTTTGGAGAGGACAAAAGGCTGGGAGGGTCACGCCACCAAGAACCTTGACATAAATTCTTGGGAAACTGCTAAATCCTAATCGGTAAATAAACAGATAAATAGCAATCTTATTCATTTATTTCAATCTTGATTCCTAACGCTTAGATAAATTTATTGATTCTCATTAATAGAAATAGAGATTAAATAATATATGATCAGACTACTGGAGGAACTAAGTCAGAATATCGTTTGAGCTGCAAAGAATTAGTGTAATGAAAAGGAAAATGAAAGGATCATATTGTAGATGGTAAATCGCAATATATCAATTATTTCAAAATTCTTTCACACCGGAGTTTCTCCGGGACCCAATCACTATTTCGCTTCAAACCTTTTCTGATTTCCTTTCCTCCGAAACAGGAATCAAAAAGAAAAAAATAGTATGAAGAAAGATTATCAAAAACCGATGCTTATTAGCGAAGAGTTCATTCCGAACGAATATGTAGCTGCATGCTATAACTTTAAAGCACTATTTCATTGTCATTATGGAGAAAACAATATAAACAATCATGGAGAACCATGCGCTACAACCTATGTAGATATTAATGGTATCCATGCTACAGGGCACGAAGGACTATAGAAAAATGGGGTATACCTATTCTCAATATTGATTGGAATGGATTCGATTTAAGTGACGCAAAAGTAGGTAACAAGATTAGAGGCATCAAGTGGACTAGCTATGATACAGTAAATAACACTGGAGAATACAATCATCAAGGTTGGGGTGAAATCAGATCTGCTGTTGAAGAAATACCAGGTCGTCCTAACCACTCTTAAGACATTCCCCTATTTATGAAATTCGCATCAAATAACAGTATAGACTTGGACCTTAAAAGTAAAGTCTATACTGTAAACCTCTCAAATTAGGGTTCTAAAATATCTATCTTCGCTGCGAATCAAAATTTACGAATTATGCAAAGCAATGAAGACCTTGAAAGATTCTACTTTCCCTATCTTTGGTCTATCATCGTAAAATATAGACTTGGTTGTATGCCAATAGTTAAAAATCAATCGAATTTGATAATATCTTTTTGTGAGATGCCAATTCTGGTGCCTTATAAAAAGGATATGCTCTAAATTAAGTATTAACTTTTGTTGAGCTTCAAAAAGGGAAGATAATCTATATATTTCCATCGAGACAAATTTCGGTAACATATACGACCACGGAAGTAAATGAAATCCAATACACTAGACTCAAAAACTTTTCTTTGAAAAAAAATCATTATCCTAGTGGAATCCCTGCAAGACATAAACCCTGTGGAACGGGCATTGGTGAACAAAGCGACGGCAAACCGTACTCCGATCAATGCCACTATTGAATTGACACCGACGTGCAATTTCCGTTGTGATATGTGCTATATCCGCATGGAGAAGTCACAAGCCGAGAAAAGAGGAGGATTACGGAGCATAGAGGAATGGCTGCACATTGCCGACCAGCTACAGGAAATAGGAACGCTCTTCATCTTACTGACAGGAGGCGAGCCCCTACTCTATCCTGATTTCAAAGAATTATATATCCGGCTGAAAGAAAAAGGATTCATCCTCACCATCAATACAAACGCGACTTTGATAGATGACGAAACAGTACGTCTGTTTCAACGTTTGAAACCCCGGAGGGTGAATGTCTCGTTATATGGTGTGACCAACGGAACTTATCTCAATCTGTGCCACGCGACAAACGGTTTCAACCGTTGCCTGGAAGGACTGAAACGATTAAAAGAATATGGCATAGATACCAAACTGAACCTCACCTTGACACGACAAAATATAAAAGAACACCGGCAAATGCTGGAACTAGCTGACGAATGGGACTTACCTATGCTGACCAACAGTTACATTTCAGTCTATTCACGGCCGGGATGCGCCACCACGCTACCCCTTGATACGTGCCGCCCCGTACCGGATGAAGTGCACATGCCGAGGTTGAGGCACTGGAACATAAATATGGCAAGGAATACACATCATACGCCACTCATGTCCTCCAGCAATTGGAACGTGGAGAATCTCCCGTACCTGCTGAAGGCATCGGACTTGCCTGCCGGGCAGGTAAAAGTTCCGCATGGATCAACTGGCAGGGCGTCATGACTCCGTGCGTCGATATGGAAACACCAGCCGTTTCGCTACTTTCCACAACCGTAAGCGATGCCTGGAAACAAATAGTAACCAAATGCGAACAACTTCCGTTCCATAAAGAATGCGCAGGTTGTACCTTACGCTCTATCTGTGATGTCTGCTATGCCAATGCCCGCAATGAAAAAGAGCAATGCGGCGGCATCGGCTACCTTTGCCGCATTGCAAAAAGTAAAAAGAAACAAATGAAAGGAAGTCTATAAAGACTTTTCTCATAAATACATATACATTCCAAGTTATGGATCATCTTCACGATGCCAACCTTTTGGAACGGGCATTGGTGGACAAAGCCAATCAGAGCCGTGTCCCGATCACTACCAACTTCGAGCTGACTCCCACCTGTACGCTCAACTGCGACATGTGCTTCATACGCACCGAACGCAGCGTGGTGGAACGGCACGGAGGTTTGTCGCCTTTGCAACAATGGCTCGACTGGGCAGAACAACTTCAAGACATGGGTACACTCTTCATCCTTCTCACCGGAGGTGAACCGATGCTCTATCCACACTTCAAGGAGCTATACACCCGGCTGCGCGAAATGGGATTCATCCTGACTCTCAATACGAACGGCACACTCATCGACAACGAAATGGTACGCATCTTGCAGACCCACAAGCCGCGGCGGATAAACGTCACCCTGTATGGAGACAGCAGAGAAACTTACGGACGCTTGTGCCACAATCCGCAAGGATACACCCTGTGCATGGAAGCCCTGAAACGGTTGAAAAAGGCAGACATTGATGTGAAACTGAACGTAAGTATCGTACGAAAGAATGAAAAAGATTACGACGAGATCATCCGTCTGGCCCAGCATCTGGACATTCCGGCAGAAGTAAACTCATACATGTTTCCTCTCTCACGCCCCGAATGCGGAAGTCTGCGTAACATTCTAACTGAAAGACTGGATGCCGACGAGGCGGCCCGCATCGAGATGCAATATATGGAGTACAAAAAAGGGAATGACATGGCACGATACATGCACGACTTGAAATATACGCTTGCCCATGTGGAAGGAACACGAGCCTGCTCTTTGGAGTGCAGAGCTGCCAAGAGTTCATGCTGGATCAACTGGCAAGGCATCCTCACCCCCTGTGTGATGCTGGATCAACCGGCCGTTGACCTGAAAAAGATTCCGATGACAACTGCATGGCAACAACTTTTAGAAGAAGCCAAGGAACTGGTATCCCATACCGAATGCGAGGGTTGCCACCTTCGTCCCGTATGCAACGTATGCTATGCCGCCGCACACTGTGAAAAAACAATCACCGGAAGCATGGACTATCTTTGCCAGATGGCGAAAGCCAAAGAACGGATCATTACGAATTATCCCCCCGTAATACATTAAAAATGAAGATTGTGAGACTGAATATCGGCCCGCTAACGATTGAATTGTCAGGAGTGACAGAACAGGAGATTCCTGTTAACAGCCGTTTGTTTCTCGACCATAAACCCGCTACCAAAGAAGCGGACCGGTACTATACATTCTATTTTGTCAACCGTCTGCCTTTGCCGTCCAACGACTGGCAGATCACATTCCAACGCAACGACATCGTAGTTTCCGGAAGGAAGAACAAGAAACACGCCTGCTGGCTGTAGGAAACCTGAATGCCTGCTATGCTCTCTATCAGGAAAGAAACGAAAGAGATGCCAACATCTATTTCATCGAAGGTCTGAAAAGAGAACTGCAAACAGATACCCTGTTCATTTCCTGCCTGTGCCTGGAACGTCCTTTATCTGTCCAGGGATGTTACATACTACATTGTACTTTTCTGGATTATCGTGGGCAAGCCATCTTATTCAGTGGTCCTAGCGGCATTGGCAAATCGACGCATGCCAACCTGTGGTGCCGGCATATTCCCGGCACCCAGGTACTCAATGGCGACCGTGCCCTGCTCTGTCCACTTCCAAACGGCGACTACGAGATAACGGGATGGCCTGTATGCGGTTCCAGCGGTATCTGTCACAATGAACGCCGCCCGTTGGAGGCCATTGTATTCATCGAACAGGCATCTGATAACACCATCCGTCCCCAGACAGCCATGAAGCATTTCAAAGCTCTCTGCTCGCAGGTTACAATCAACTGGTGGAATCCAAAGCTCACCGGCAAAGCACTCGACGATCTGCAGGTTTTGACCAGACAGACAAGCATCAGCACCTATGCATGCAACATGAATCCGGAAGCAGCCTTCACCCTGCACAGGTATCTGACCAAACTGGAAATTATCCGATAATGTGAAATACGCCCCATTATGAAGACTGTCGATACGAAAGAATATATATCCATGCTGCGTACCCTCATTGAGGAAGGAAAGCAGGTGAGCATGATCATCTCGGGCAGCAGCATGGCTCCATTCCTGATCCACGCAAGAGACCACATCTACCTGAAAAGCCCCTCCGGTGAACTTCGGAAAGGAGATATGGTGTTCTATCAGCGAAGCAACGGTGAATATGTCATGCACCGTATTTATAATGTTAAAAATGAAGAATATTATCTTATCGGTGACGCCCAGACTGTCATCGAAGGTCCAATTCAAAGAGAACAGATTTTCGCCATCATTATCAAGGTGAAGCGAAAAGGGAAATGGATAGTTCCAGAAGATTTCCAGTGGAAATTCTTCGCCCACATATGGCCGAACATAATTCCTTTACGCAGGACCATCATTAAAACATATCGTTTTTTCAAAAGATGAAAAGAACCAAAGAATTTATCAAACGAAACATAGCCGGAGAAATCGTACTGGTTCCTTCCGGACAGACCGCCCGAGAGTTCAACGGAATGGTCACCCTGACCGAAACCGGAGAATTTATCTGGGAGCATATCGAAGAAGCAGAAAGCTTCAACCATCTAGTACTGTTGATTCTGGAGGAATACGAAGTGGATAAAGACACCGCATCGCAAGATGCCGCAGGATTTATCATGCAACTGCTGCAAGCCGGCATGATCCGTCCCACAGGTATAAACTGGTAAACAGTAATCTGTTCAATTCAGATATGACAAACAATACAATAAGAAATGTTAGAAGAGAGATTCGTTTTCTTCGCGAGAAGCGCCGGATCTGTAAAAAATGTTAGATCAGGTAAGTTCAAGACCCTATGTTATCAGCGGATAATAGAATGAACTTACATTTTATTCCCCATTACATCTGCCTGTGAAGGTCGATGTAATTTTAACTATAAATAGGATAATGCAATAATATAAAGACAATGAGACTCAATTCTAATTTAATTCTTCGCCAAGTAGGTGGAGAATATATGATTGTCAATCCGTTTTCTGAAACCATGGATATGGCACAGGTCTATTCCTTGAATGAAACAGCCGCCTGGTTATGGAAACAATTGGAAAACAAGGAATTCACGGTAGATGAAGCCGGAGCACTGCTGTGCAATGAATATGAAGTAAATAAAGATACAGCCCGAAACGATGCCAACGAGCTGTGCCGACAATGGTTAGAAACTGGGTTAGCCATAGAATAAGACAAAAAGATGATCTCAGCCCCATTACAAAAGGCTTTCATGCTTTTGCTAAGGCAAGGACTGTGGGACCGGCAGGAAGACTGTTCCGCCCTTTTCCTCTAGATGAAAAGGAATGGAATGAAATTCACAGCATGGCAAGAAAACAAACCGTACAAGGCATTATTTACGATGGCATCCGCCTGTTGCCGACTGAAGCCGTACCTCCCGGAAGGTATTGCTTGGCTGGATGGTGGAAGTTGACACCTTGGAACGGGTGAACCGGCAACACCGGGAAACGATTAAAGCCCTCCAACAGATTTATGTACAATCACCTTCTATCCCTTTCCTGCTGCTAAAAGGGATAGGGACAGCTGACTTCTACCCTCATCCGGAACATCGCATAGCCGGAGACATCGACCTGTGGTTCGGAAACAAGACACAAACCGAACAAGCCAACCAACGGATGGAAAAATTAGGATTACCGGTAAAAAGAGGAACCAATGGTGAGGCTTCCTGTCTGATAAACAGAGTTCTGATTGAACATCACAGCAGGCTGATAGAGTTGCACAACCCTTTCCTCCAAAAAGAAATCCGCCAATGGGAAGCGGGGGTCTTTACCAACAGCCAAGGCAAACTTCCGAGCGAAGCGAATCATCTATTACTTTCCACCCACATATTGAAGCATCTTATCAATGAAGGATCGGACTACGACAATTGTGTGATATAGCCATGGCTTTTAACGCATTACATTCTGTTACAAACAAAAACGAATTAGAGTGTATCTGTCGCAAATGGCACATTCACCGGTGGAACCGGTTACTTTATGCCCTATTGATAAAATATCTTGGCGTGCCGGCCGACTTTTACCATTCAGTACCAGTCTCTGTCCGGACAAGTTAATGCAAGAGATTTGGGAAAGTGGCAATTTTGGACATGGAGACGAACGTTACGGTGAACGTCCCACCGGGAAATGGGCGAACAAACGATACACGTTGAAGCGGATCTTTCACAAAATGCACTTATCGTTAGGTTATGCTTTCGACGAAACTTTCTGGTGGCTAGCCGGATTAGCCTCTTACGTTTCAAGGAAATGATAAAAAAGAAATGAAAGAATTGCTGAAAAAATTTTTGCAGAAGCTCACACGGGAGAATCTGAGCAATACATGTCAGTTAGGATGGAAAGCTTTCAAATGGGTTATGCAGGTAACAGAAGGATACCATTGGCTCATCACCTTCTCTATCTTTTCGGGTATTTTCGGAGTGGTCATGTCATTGGTCAATGTGGCCATGTCCAAATGGATCATCGATGTAGCTACCGGAGCACAGGAAGGGAATATTTACCTGGTAGCCACAATAGTAGCCTTATCCTTCCTGCTGGGTATGGGGATAAAACTTGTATCTCCCTGGATTTTTGGCAAGATCAACATGCGCATCAGTATCCGCATGCAAAATTCGCTGTCCGACGCCTAATGATGTGTTCATGGAAAGGAGCAGGGAAATGGCACACAGGCGACCTGCTGACCCGTATCAGCAGTGACGCTTCCGAAGTGTTGGGAATGGGAATGGGCATTCTACCCAACCTGCTGGTTACCGGCTTGCAATTGGCAAGCTCTTTTATCTACTTGTGGATTCTTGACGCGCGTTTAGCTTGGTTCATACTGGGAGTCACCCCTCTTGTTTTATTGTCAAAGATTTATTTCAGAAAGGTCCGGGAACTGAGCTGTGCCCAAAAAAAGATGAACAGCGAGATGGGTACCGTCATGCAAGAAAATCTGTCCAAACGGATTCTAGTCCGCTCGCTCGGAGCCACCAACTACCGGAAACAGAAATTACATGAAACACAAGAGAAGTTGTTCAAATTGGGAATGGAACAAATCAAATTTTCCACTTTTACGCAAGGGGTCATGGGATTTACATTTGGAGGAGGGTACTTATGTGCATTCCTTTGGGGTATTTTCCAACTGCATAACCACGAGATAACATTCGGAACAATGACAGCCTTTCTTCAACTGGTCGGACAGGTACAGGGACCTTTTTTAGGGTTAATATCCATCCTCCCAGTCTGATACGGGGATGGACCTCCGTGGAACGGTTAATGGCCCTCTTTGAAGATGTAGAACCGGACGAACACCCGGTCTACATAGACCAACCACTGACACTGAACTTTCGGAAAGTGTCTTTTGGCTATGAAGAGGGACAGCCGGTACTCGACCGGTTTACAGCTGCCTTTCATCCGGGAAGTTCCACCGCCATAGCCGGACCTACCGGAACAGGAAAAACGACCATTATCCGGCTGATACTGGCTTTGGTTTATCCGGAAAAGGGACGCATCGATTTGACAACTGATGACGGACGGACACTCAGTGTGACCCCCGATTTACGCATCAACTTCGTCTATGTGCCCCAAGGAAATACGTTGCTGAGCGGTACCATCCGGGAGAATTTATGGCTGGGTAGTCCGGGAGCAGACGAAGAGGCTCTGCATAAAGTCATCCGGCTGGCCTGCGCTGAATTTGTGTTCAGTCTGCCGGAAGGACTAGATACCAAGATAGGGGAACATGGATATGGCTTGTCTGAAGGACAAGCCCAACGGATTGCAATAGCCCGCGCACTGTTGCGTCCCGGGCGGATCTGGCTGTTTGATGAAGCATCATCGGCACTTGACACCGAGACCACCACACACCTCATGGACAATTTGTTGCAATGGGGAAAGAATAACACATTAATATTTGTGACACACGATTCACGACTGATGGAACGATGTGACCAAGTGATTCATATAAAGGAATAAAAAACAATTAATTATAAAACAATGGATAAAACAATCAAACTGGCCTGTCTGTTGGCAATAATCATTTTTAGTTCGTGCGCTTCACGCAAAGATTTTGTCTATTTACAAGATATGGATGAACTACAGGAATATCCTATGGTTCAAAAATATGAAGCCATCATCCATAGGGATGACAGATTGAGTATTATTGTGAACAGCAAAAACCCAGAACTGTCCCTGCCTTTCAATATGTCCGGAAGCAGAAGCTATTCTGTAGAAGCAGACGGAAGCATTTCCAACAATGAAGTGGGGGTATTAAGTGATGAAAAAGAAAAAGGTTATTTAGTGGATATCAACGGGAATATAGACTTTCCTGTGCTGGGACAACTGCATGTGGAAGGACTGACCCGCCGACAATTAACCGAACTGATAAAAAAACGACTGATCAACGAAGAATTGCTGAAAGATCCTATGGTCACCGTCAATTTCTTGAACTTCAAATTCTCCGTGCTAGGAGAAGTTGGACATGTAGGAACCTTTGAAGTGAAAGGCGACCGCATCACTCTTTTAGAGGCTCTTGCCATGCTGGAGACCTGCCCCCCGATCCCGTCTGGACCGTATCGCCGTCATCCGCGAATATGGGAACAAGCGACGAATCCTGTTCCACGACATCCGCAGCAAAGACATCTTCACGTCGCCTTACTATTACCTGCAACAGAATGACATTGTCTACGTAGAACCTACCAACATGAAGGCCACCGAACAAGCCCAGAGAAAACTGAGCACATGGAGTATGATCCTGTCCTTCATCACCACAATCACCTCGCTGGTATTGCTGACTACTAAATAAAAAAGAAACGACATGATAAGAATGAGTGAACAAAAAGATATGTCGGGAGATAAGACCTTAAGCGGGGGAGGATTCAATATCAACCCCGTTGACATCATCATGTACCTGTTGTCCAAATGGTACTGGTTTGTATTGTCGGTCAGTCTGTTCGGCGGATATGCATGGTATCAATATGCCAAACTTCCCTTTATCTATTCACGGTCAGCCACCGTCATGATAAAGGACGCCTATTCAAACAACATCGGTCGCGGGCTGGACCGTTTTAACACCTATTCATATACCAATGTATCCAATGAGATCCTGCAATTCCAGTCACACAAACTCATGCGCGATGTGGTGAACCGTCTTCACGCCAATGTATGCTACCTCATCATGGATGACTTGCGTGAGGAGGAACTTTATACGCAAGCCCCTGTCAAGGTTTCATTCCCGGAAGAAGAGGATCATCTTGATTTCAGCCTGACAGTCAGAATCCAGAACAGGAAGCAAGTCCGGTTATCCGATTTCTCGACAGACGCCACAAGTATAACGCTAACAGCCAATCTGGGTGACACCATCCAATCGCCCATAGGAAAAATAGTGGTCTCACCCACCTTATATTATACAGACAAGTGGTTCAATACACCAATTACGATACGCCGGCAGAGTACGGACACAATGGCCAGCCTGTTCAGAAGCAACTGAACATCAGTCAGGCCGAGAATGATGCCTCCATCCTCTACCTGTCACTCCGTGATTACTCCACCGCCCGTGCCGAAGATGTACTCAATATGCTGATTACAGTGTATAATGAAGAGACTATCAAAGATAAGAACCAGATAGCCATCAATACCTCCAACTTCATCAACGAGCGTTTGGTCATCATCGAAAAAGAACTAGGAGGCGTGGAAAACGAACTTCAGTCTTACAAACAAAACAATGATATTATTGATATCGGTTCGGCCGCTTCCATGTCCATGTCAGACAAACGGCAGTACAGCTCGACCACTCAGGAACTGGAATTGCAGGCACGCATGGCACGCTACATCAAGGGCTACCTAGTGGACCCATCCAAAGAGACTGAGCTTATCCCTTCAAACACCGGCATAGCGACATCAACATTGAAACCCAGATAGCGGCCTACAACGCCAACAAGTTGAAACGGGACAAACTGATAGAAGGAAGCAGTGACAAAAACCCCATCGTCCAGGAACTGAACAAGAATCTGATTGCCATGCGACAGAATATCATCCGGGCCATCGACAACATGATTGTCAGCATCGATGTGAAACTGAACGAGGCCCGAAGCAGGGCCGGAGAAGCCCAGTGGCGGGTGACCAACATACCCAGACAACAGCAACAGATGCTTTCTATCGAACGTCAGCAACGCATCAAAGAGGAACTTTACCTCTATCTACTGAACAAACGCGAAGAAAATGCGCTGAGCCAGGCCACCACCGAAACTGACGCCCGTGTGCTCGATCCTGCTGGAGGAGGGGATGCTCCGATTTCTCCCAACGGACGCAGCATGATCATGGCAGGTGTCATGAAAGGAATCGCCCTGCCGGCAATTGTCCTGCTATTGTTCCTGTTCTTCGATACCCGCATACGCAACCGCAAGGACATCGAGGATGCTGTAACCGTTCCTTTCTTAGGCGAAATACCCAAGGATTCATCCAAAAGGAAGATAGAGAATAAAAAAACAGCGCATGGCATCGCTGTCCGTGCCCAGGGGCGTGACATTGTATCGGAAGCCTTCCGTATAATACGCACCAATATGGATTTTATGCGTGTCAAGTCAAAGAACATGCAAGTCGTCACTTTCAGTTCGTTCGGACCGGGTGCCGGCAAGACATACGTATCCAGCAATCTGGCGGCCAGTTTCGCGCAAACCGACAAGAAAGTCATCCTGATTGACATGGATATCCGTAAAGGGACTTTGACTTCACATACCCGTCTTCATACAGAAGAAAAAGGAATGACCTCCTTCCTGGCAGGCAAGGCCACGACGGATGAAATCATCAAGCACAACGAAATCTGTGAAAACCTAGATTTCATTCCGGCCGGTCCCATCGCACCCAACCCATCAGAGCTATTGCTCAGCGAACAATTGGAAGTGATGATTGCCGAACTGCGTAACCGTTATGACTATATCTTTGTCGACAATGTGCCTGTAGGAGTAGTGGCCGATGCCGCCATCACCAACCGCATAGCCGACTTGACCATCTTCGTGGTACGGGTTGGCAAGCTAGACCGCCGCATGTTGCCGGAGTTGGAAAAAATATACCGTAGCGGACAATTGAACAATATGTCGTTAGTACTTAACGGTGCTATAGTAAAAACAAGCGGATACGGAGGATACGGCTACGGTTACGGATATGGCTACGGTTATGTGGATGGTTCCGAATCAAGCTGGAAACGATTGTTCAAAAAGAAATCCTGAAACCTTAAGAAGAAAGATGTTTGGTATATTCAAGTCCAAATACAATTTGATTAATTCTGGTTTAATGAAGGGTATGACCGATATCCACTCCCATGTTCTTCCCGGAGTGGATGACGGTTCACCCGACATAAATACCAGTCTGTCCCTGCTACGCTATATGGAATCCATAGGGTTACGGGAAGTGTGGCTCACTCCCCATATCATGGAGGATTATCCCACGCTGAACAAGAAGCTGCAGCAACAGTTCGACGTGTTGAAGGCAGCCTATTCCGGCCCGTTGAATCTGCGGCTGTCTTCTGAATATATGATGGATGCCGCTTTTACAAACAAGTTGGATGGAGAAGTGCTACCTTTGGGCAGCAGCCACCTGCTGGTCGAAACATCCTACATGTACCCTCCTCCCGGTTTGCCGGATATCCTGATGAAATATGGAATGCCGGTTATCAACCGGTCATCGCCCACCCGGAGCGTTACCTGTACATGGAAGAAAAAGATTACCTTCTGCTGAAAGAGAAAGGTTACAGCTTTCAACTCAATCTGATGTCACTGAGCGGTTACTATGCCCGCACCCCAAAGTGGTCAGCGAAAAGCTGTTAAAACAAAAAATGTACGATTTTGTGGGTACGGACCTGCACCATTTGGAGCGTTACCGGCCCATGCTTGACCAATTGAGGTTGACCCGAAGACAACTCGAAGCTTTAGAAGGTCTGATTGCCAACAATGCGCGTATTTAACTGTCTGTCGGGAAGTATCCTGTGCGGTCTGACACTGCTGTTGATATTTCTCCCCTGCTTCACTCCCGAGTGGGCCGGAAATTTTATCCTCATCAGTCTATCGGCAATTCCTATATGCATAGCCGATGGAATTATTTTCGCGATTCTGCTCTGGAGGCACAACCGCTGGTGGATGCTTTACTTGTTTTTGTTATTGGGGAGTCTGCCGGTTCTAGCATGTCAGTTCCCGTTTCATTTCCTGCACAAAGAAAAAGTGCTGGATTCCAATCAGCTGAAATTGGTTTGCTGGAATACCGAAGGGTTCAGGCTGAACAAAGACACTCTGACAAAGGCCGCCCATAGCATTCGTGTCCTGCAACCCGGCATCGTCTGTCTGCAAGAACGTCCTCATACCAATCTTCTGGCATGGGACACCATTCGGGCTGCTTTTCCTGATTATCCTATTGCATCATCAACTCGCGGGAAGATGAAGTCCTTAATCTGGCCGTCTTCAGCCGCTGGCCTATCGGAAACGTTCAAGAGTACTACTTTCCAAACAGCTACAACAAAATACTTCAAGCGGATATCCAGATGACAGGGCAAACTTTCCGGTTATTCAACGTCCATCTGCAAACTACAGGCATGAATGAATCATACTCAATGAAAGACAGATTTCAGGCGATGCGCCACCACACCGTCCAGCGTAACCGGCAAGCCGATCTCTTGACAAAAGCCATCGCCGAGAGCCCTTATCCGGTCATCGTGTGCGGTGATTTCAATGACACACCTGCCTCGTATGCTTACCGGAAAATCAGCCGGTTACTACAGGATTGCTTCCTCCAGCCGGGCAGACATGGAGCGGCAGTTACCAATGCTGGGGCGGTTTTTTACGAATAGATTATACGTTCTGTTCACCTGCATTCCAAGTGAATCGTTACCTACTGATTTCCAATCCCTGGAGCGACCACAAACAGCAGCACTGTGTGCTCTATCTGGACAAATGCTCCTGAAAAACAAGATCTCAAAAAATGACTAAAGAAAACTGGACAATAGAAATAAAACCAAAGAAAAAATGGCTGGATATAGACCTGAAAGGTATATGGCGGTACCGTGACCTATACTATATGTACGTGAAACGCGACATCGTCACCGTATACAAACAAACCATTCTGGGTCCTCTCTGGTTCCTCATCCAACCAATCTTCACTACCGTAATGTATATGTTCATATTCGGCGGCTTGGCAGGTATCTCAACGGACGGAGTACCACAGCCTTTGTTCTACATGGCAGGTATCATGCTGTGGAATTATTTCAGTTCCGCGTTCAACGTATCCTCCAATGTGTTCACTGCCAATGCGGGTGTGTTCGGCAAAGTCTATTTCCCCCGTCTAGTCGTGCCGTTGTCCGGCATCACCTCCAACCTGATCAAGTTCGGAATACAACTGTTGTTGTTCATTGCCATGTATCTCTATTTTTATGTGAAAGGAGCTTCACTGCATGTCAATGCCGCCCTGCTGTTATTTCCGTTCCTGATATTCCTAACCGCATTCCATGCCATGTCGTGGGGGTTGATCATATCAGCGCTGACCACCAAATACCGTGACCTTACCCAGTTGGTCACTTTCGGCCTGCAACTATTTATGTATGCCACTCCGGTCATTTATCCGCTAAACGCAGCTCCGGAAAAATACCGTGACATCATCGCGCTCAACCCGTTGACACCCATATTCGAGACCTTTAAATACAGCTGCATGGGGTGTGGTTCACTTGATTGGGGCGGATTGGCATATAGCACTTTGTTTATGCTCTCCACCCTGTTCTGCGCAGTAGTCATCTTCAGCCGGGTGGAACGCAATTTTATGGATACAGTGTAAGCAGCAGAATTAAAAAAAGAGAATAAGAATGAACGATATAGCAATCCGGTTTGACCATGTAGGCAAACTCTACAAACTCGGTCTGGTCGGCACCGGCACACTGAGCCACGACCTCAACCGCTGGTGGAAAACGACCATTCTCCGCCAGGAAGACCCCTATCTGAAGATAGGCGAAACCAACGACCGCAGCAAGAAAGGCGCGTCGGAATATGTCTGGGCGTTGAAAGACATCACCTTCGATGTGCATCAAGGCGATGTAGTAGGCATTATCGGAAAAAACGGTGCCGGGAAGTCCACCTTGTTGAAACTTCTGTCGCGTGTCACCTCCCCTACCACCGGAGCCATCCGTGCCCGTGGCCGCATTGCCTCTCTCTTGGAAGTCGGTACCGGTTTCCATCCGGAGCTGACCGGCCGTGAGAACATCTACATGAACGGCTCCATCATGGGCATGACTCGCCACGAAATCTCCCACAAGTTGGACGAGATAGTCGACTTTGCCGGTGTGGAACGCTATGTAGATACCCCCGTAAAACGCTATTCCAGCGGCATGACCGTCCGTCTGGGCTTTGCCGTAGCCGCTTTTCTGGAACCGGAAATACTGGTAGTAGATGAGGTACTTGCCGTAGGTGATGCCGAATTCCAGAAGAAAGCTATCGGCAAGATGCAGGACGTGTCGAAAGGCGAAGGGAGGACGGTGTTGTTTGTGAGTCATAATATGGGTAGTATGCAACGGCTATGTTCACGTGGAGTATTATTGGAAAATGGGAAGGTTAAATATATGGGAAGCATATCCGATACCATCCGTACTTATCAAAGTGATGAAATCATTCAAAACTCATTTGAAGGAACTGACGGAAACAAACAAATACTCTATTTGAAAAAAGCCTCTGTTTCAATCCAGCGATGGAAACATATTCTACAATTCTTCTACTATTAAAATAGAATTTGAAATATGCGTAAAGAAACATATTCCTTCTTTGGTTATTGGATTTAATCTATATAGCATCTTCCAATACCCACTGGCACGAGCGACTACAATGATGAGAACAAAAAGACATCGCTAGAACCGGGAAGTTACCACTTTACTTTCGAGATTCCTCCTTACACCCTATCCAATGGAGAATATAAAATTGTTTTTGATGTGGCGGAAAGAAATGTAAAGTGCTACACAACAAAAAAGTCGCAATTGACATTCAATGTACTTCAAGGGGAAGATTGCTTCGGTAATGTATTTGCAGAAGATATTCCCATTAAGTCTTCTCTTATCAGAGAAAATTGGTTGAAAGAAATTAAAACATATTAAATCAGCATGAAATTATCTGTCGCACTTTGCACCTATTAATGATGAAAAATATATAAAAAAACAATTAGAATTTATTCTAAATCAAACATTACCTATAGATGAAATAATTATTTGCGATGATCGATCTCAAGATAACACTATACAACTAATTAAAGAATTAAAGATACGACAAAAAATCATTCTTTCAGTTATGAACGTTCATTTATTAATCGTTTTTCAACTAATAGAAAGATAAAAAAGTCACAATATCCTAATTCACAATATAGTATTTTTCATGTCGCTGAGTTTTTATAATAAATGGAATAAACTTCAACCATCTATACTTTTGGGAGATTGGACATATGAATTCATAATTAAGGAAAGATTAAAAAGGAAACCATATTGAAGATACAAATTTCTCACACTTATTTCAAATTATAAAAAATGACAAAAGATCTCGTATCGATTGGAATACCTGCATACAAAGCTACATATTTAAAAGAAGCCATTGACTCTGTTTTAAATCAAACTTACACAAAGTTCGAACTGATCATAGTCAATGACAAATCTCCTGAGAACATAGAGGAAATTATTTCTACATATAACGACAAACGTATCAGATACTATAAAAATGAGGACAATTTAGGGAAAACCTCCATTGTCCTAAATTGGAACAAATGTCTTTCCTATGCTAATGGTGATTTTTTTGTACTACTATGCGATGATGACATTATGCTACCGAATTTCATTGCAACGATGCTTGGTTTAGTTAAAAGCCATCCACAATGCAATGTCTTTAAAACAAGAACGCTCCTTATTGACAGTAAAACCAATACAAACATAGGAAAATCTCCCTTGTTTCCTAAATATGAAACATTTGCTGATTTCCTTTCAAATACTATTATTGGAAAAAGAAAACATACAATATCGGAATTTTTTTATAGGACACAACATATTCAACAATTAGGAGGGTATCAAATTTATCCGGCAGGTTATTATGCTGATGATGCTTCCATCTTACTTTTCTGCAACAACAATGGAATTGCATCAACAGAAGAAAGCCTAATAGTTTATAGAAAAAGTGAAAATAACATTTCTTCAAGCTCATGTTGGAATGTAGAAAAATCCAAAGCTGCTTTAAAGTATTATCAATGGATTATTGATGAATTCCCCATGAAACAACAAGATGAGCAAATAATACAACAAAGACTTGATTTTGATTTGTATACTTATTTTTCAGCAGCATTAAATATTCATCAATCTATCCAAATATTAAATTGTATTCCAGTCAACATTTGGAATTGGAAAAAGAAATTATTATGTCTTTACAAGTTCATATTAAATTCTTATGCAAAGCAAATTAAATAATCTTCTTTTCCTCATCGAATCCCTATCTGGCGGTGGGGCAGAAAAGGTATTGACCACCTTGTTGCAACATCTCGACTCGAACAAATTTGATGTCACACTATGTTGCATCGTAGATTGCGGGAAATATGTAAACGATGTAAAGCCATACGTTCACTATACTTCTATATTGCCCAATCCAGAACAAATAAAAGGAATAAGGAAACTGATTTATCAACTCAAATACAAATTAATCTATTCGTGGCTTCCGTTACGATTGGTTTACAAATGGTTTGTTCCACATCATGCAGACGTGGAGATCGCTTTTGTGGAAGGATTTGCAACTAAACTATTGGCACATTCTACTAATAAACAGGCCAAAAAGATCGCTTGGGTACACACTGATTTTGAAAAACATCATTGGACTAATGTTATATTTAAGAATAAACAGAATGAAGAACAGACATATAGCCGATATCACCAAATTGTCACAGTTTCTGTTACTGTCCAAAAAGCCTTTATAAAAGCTTTCCCTTTAGTAAAAAGTTTAGTAAAAATCATTTATAACCCTATAGATCACGAAGACATTATAAAAAAAGGAAAGCAATACGAACCTTTGCCTTCCAAAAGCAAAATACGATTAATCAGCATTGGCAGACTGACCAAAGTTAAAGCATACAGCCGGTTGCTCCACATCGCTTTACGTTTGAAGCAATCCGGATACGCTTTCGAACTATGGATATTGGGAGATGGTGAAGAACGTGAAATGCTTCAACATTATATCTGCAAAAAACAGTTGGAAGATTGTGTTACTCTATGGGGATTCCAAACAAATCCATACGCCTTTATGACACAATCCGACTTGTTTGTCTGTTCTTCAATCAGCGAAGGGTATAGTACTGCGGTAACTGAAGCACTTATTTTGGGGCTTCCGGTTGTGACCACTGATTGCTCCGGTATGAATGAACTTCTGCAAGGAGAAAAGTATGGCATCATTACAGAGAATTCGGAAGCGACCTTGTTTGAAGGTATTAAACAACTACTCGACCATCCAGAGCAATTGTCACATTACAAAGAGAAGGTAATCAAACGAGGGAAGGAATTTACTTTGGAAGTATTGATGAAACCAATTGAAACATTATTAACTCGATGAAAAAAAAGATCCTTTTCTTTACTAACGGACTTTATGGTGGAGGAGCTGAACAAATTCTGCTGACGCTATTAACTCATATTGATTATACATTGTTCAACATTACATTATATAGTCTGACCAAAGATGATGTAACAAAAGAGTATCCCGAGCAAATTCATTACAACTACATCTTCCATCCAATTAGCGACCAAGACAATTGCTGGAGACGAATAACTAAAAAGATCATTAATAAATTCAAACACCTAATCTATCATCACTTTTCTGCCAAATTGTTTTACGCTCTTTTTGTCAAAGGGAATTACGACACCGAAGTAGCCTTTATTGAAGGATATGCCACCCGAATCGTTTCTGGATCTAACAACAAGCGATCTAAAAAGATCGCTTGGGTACATACTGATTTAAAAAACAATCATTGGACAACTATAGCATACAGAAGCTGTCAAGAAGAACAAGAGTCCTATCAACAATTCGACGAGGTTACTTCTGTCTCTTTGGATGTAAAAACAAGTTTCGACCTATTGTTTTCCCATCCCAACAGCACAGTCACTTACAATCCTATTGATGAAAACAAAATAAAACTACTAGCAGACAAATCTATCAATCCAATTTGCTGGTTAGAACAAGGATTGATAATGGTCACTATGGGAAGATTAGTACCACAAAAAGGTTACGACCGATTGCTTCCTATCATCAAAAGATTAAAAGACGAAGGTTTTCGTTTCTCACTAAATATTTTGGGAGAAGGAACCGACAGGGAAAAATTGGAACAGTACATCAAGCAACACCATTTAGAAACATGTGTCCGACTAAGCGGATTTCACACCAACCCTATCCTTACTTGGCAAAAGCCGATTTATTTGTCTGTTCATCGCGGGCAGAAGGATATAGTACAGTAATCACAGAAGCATTAATTTTAGGCTTGCCCATTATTACAACTCGCTGTGCTGGTATGCAAGAATTATTAGGAGAAAATGGTGAGTTTGGACTTATCGTTGACAACAATGGCACATCGCTATACGAAGGACTTAAAACCCTATTGTCAAGTAATACCTGCTTAATGCATTACAAACAAAAATCTCAAGAAAAAGGTAGACAATTTGCTCTAAAGAATTTAGAACAAAAGTCTACGAGAAATTGTAGTAAAAAGAACAAAAAACTCATTCTATCGGATTCGTACGATGATTTCTATCATAATACCTGTATATAACGTAAAACTCTACTTAGACAATTGTATTCAATCGGTTATCCAACAAAGCTATACAGATTTTGAATGTATCTTAGTGGATGATGGTTCTACGGATGGTAGTAGTGAAATATGTGACCAATGGGCAGAAAAAGATAACCGGATTATAATTGTCCATCAACCAATGGAGGAGTATCATCCGCTCGAAACAAAGGATTGGAACAAGCAAAGGGAGAATATATCTGTTTTATTGATAGCGATGACTGGGTAGATGTTGATTATCTTTCGGCAATGATAAACAATTTGAAAGAGAAAGAAACTGATTTGATAATATGTGGATTGACTCAGGAATTCAAAGACGGGAATTGCATAGATTATATACCTCAACAGTCACTAAATTTCGAGTTAGGCTGCAATCATACAAACTATTTTGTAATGCTGAATGAACAGAACTTATTGTACGGACCAATTGTGAAACTATACAAAAACAACATCATACAGCATCATCAAATTTTGTTTGACCCACAAGTTTCATACGGTGAAGACCTTTTATTCAACTACCAATATTTGGAATATGCACACACCATTGCGTGCATAAACGAAAGTCATTATCATTATCGCATATTAGGTAGCGGAACCTTATCTAGTAAGTTTCGTCCCAAACAATTTGATACAGACTATCAACAATGGAAGATATTACAGTCTTTTTATCAAAGACATCATTTATGGTCATCAACGGCTCAGACTTATCTGTACAAACGACTGTGGGGTATTCTATACGATGGAATTTTTCTCTATCCACGTCTGCAAAATAAAAAAATCTCTTATCTACGAACTATTCTTGCGATACCGGAAATAAAAAAATTGAAAGATTTTACACAATGCTTTTCGTGCAGCAATTGGATCAAGCAGTCCATTCTGTATCGGTTATATCCTATATTCTATATTTATTTTCAATCATTGCCAAAAGATGAAACTTTTATTATATCCTCACGGAGGTAGTGGCAACCACGGATGTGAAGCTATTGTACGTTCGACACTAAAAATGATACCGACAGCTACTCTATTTTCCAGCAACCCGGATGAAGACAAAAGATACGGTCTGGACGCCATCTGTACTCTTCGGGCAGCACAAGCACCAATGTCTCATCTCAGTTTGGCGTACTGGAAAGCCTTTATACGTTATCGCTTCGGAGACAAAGAAGCGTTCGACCGTACCAGTTTTCGCTCTATTTTTCAAGAAGCCAACTCAGATAGTTATGCTTTGTCTATCGGTGGGGACAATTATTGCTACGGAGTGCCTGTTTTCATTTATTTGGTCAACAAACAGCTTCGAAAACAAGGGATAAAGACTATCTTGTGGGGATGTTCCGTTGAGCCGGAAGTTCTAAAAGGCGATATACTGAATGATTTACGTTCCTACACCCATATCTTTGCCCGTGAAAGCATCACGTATGAAGCCATGAAAGAAAAAGGGATACAACAACTCTCTCTCTTTCCTGATCCGGCTTTTCAGCTTAACCGTACAGACCTTACTTTACCCGAGGGTTTTGCAGAAGGTAATACGGTAGGCATTAACGTCAGTCCTATGATTATAAAACACGAAAAGGCGAAAGGGATGACACTTCTGAACTATCGACAATTAATTCGTTATATTATTGCCACCACGGATATGCAAATTGCATTGATTCCTCATGTAGTATGGAACTATAACGACGATCGGATCCCATTGCAATTCCTCTACAACGAATTCAAAGGGACCGGTCGTGTCGTTCTTATCGAAGATCATAACGCCGAGGAACTAAAAGGTTTCATCTCCCGTTGCCGTTTTTGGTAGCCTCACGCACACACGCTTCCATTGCAGCCTACTCCACTCAAATACCTACTTTGGTGATGGGTTATTCGGTAAAGGCACGTGGCATAGCCCGCGACCTGTTTGGTAACGAAGAGCATTATGTCTTGCCCGTGCAGTCTCTGCAACAGGGAAACGACCTGCTCAAAGCATTTCAATGGTTGCAAACACACGAGGACGAGATTAGAAAACACTACCGTACATTCATGCCGGGATACTTATCCAAGACATTCCAAGCCGGACAATTGCTTCAAACATTATGATTCTAATGGTTTACATACTCACCTTAATAGGGACAATAGCCCTTATATTCTTTTCCGTTGATTGGACTATTGAACTATACAAATGGCAAAGTCGCATCCACATTGGTAGATGGACAGACCGCAAAGCATGGCAGCAAGCTGTTGAAAAAAGGCACGCCAATGGCTATACAAAAGCCCTACCGTACAGATTACGGATCAAGATCGGTTAGTCCTTTGGGATATGCTAAAAGGGAACTATCGTTCCACCACCATACAAAGCTGGCAGGATGCCGGACTCCTTTTATCCTTGCCCGAACAGGACGCCCAAGAGTATGTCAAACGCCACCCCTCGCTATTCATAAAAGAAAATTGGCAGATAGACCAATCGCTATTGGCGTATGTCTTAAAAAAGAAAGATGCACTTTATATGGAAACAGAAAAAGAGATTAAAGAACACTTTATATCTTATCAACAAACTGAACAGACTATACCTTATCGGAAAACATTACCTCACATTCGCTTTGTCGATACCATCGGATTGGTTTGTCCCTTTTTACACCAATGCGATTTCAGTGATTTAGCCATCCGACAAATTGAAGAATACGATCATGCTTATGGGAAGAAGTATTTCCCCCACATGCATACGACTTAGCCTCACATAAGCCCTTGGGAGTATTTGATTGGGCACGCGGATGGGGATGGTATGTCTTAGGACTTATCGAAACTGCCGATTTACCTGGAAACAAGAAACGAATACTAAACTTGAGTAACCATCTGCTGCCTTTTCAGAAAGCAGATGGTAGGATTCAGTTGTTTGGTATTCAATCCTAACGAACGATTTGAATCTTCGGGCAGCGCCTTGTTTGGATTGTTGTTCGTTCATGCGTACCGAGTGTCTGGTGATGAACGTTACTTGAATGCCGCAATAAAAATTGAAAAAGCACTTATGAAGGCTACCCGTCGAGATGGCACGATAGATTTTGCACAGGGAGATACCAAAGGCATTGGTTCTTATTCACAAATATTTGATCGAATGCCTTTTGCACAAGGAATGGGACTGTATTATCTAAAACAATTAGATATATATGAAAAAACTATTGGTTGACATTTGGAATTGTTTATTCGACTGTTACTTGACAGTTCGAAATTCACTCTATCTCTTTATGGATATTCCATATCGAAAAGTTGTAATAGCTCCTCACGTTGTATCCATTGAAGAAACCATCCGATACATCATCCAATCGCATTGTTCGGTCAGCCGTTTAGGAGATGGCGAAATAAAGATAGCTAATGGAAAGGCACTCGCTTTCCAAACCCAACAACCGTTACTACAACAAAAAATGCAAGAGGTACTGTCGGTACCTATTTCCAATCACATCGTATGCCTGCCGGATATATTTACAGACTTAAGCCTCTACAATATAGAAGCGCGCAACCACTGGAAACTTCATTTGGCATTTTACAGGAAATCGTGGTACAAGTATATCAATCGTAAAAGAATATTTCATAATGCTTTCATCAGCCGTTGTTACATGATGTTTGCCGACAAAACACAGTGTGCCTTTTATTTTAAACTCATACAACAAATCTGGGCAGACAAAGACATTCTGCTCATTGAAGGCGAAAAAAGTCGATTAGGTGTCGGTAATGATTTGTTTGACAATGTCAAATCTATTCGACGGATATTAGCACCCAATACAAACGCCTTTGATCACTATGATGCCATTATGAAAATAGTTCAGAAATATTCTCCTAATGAATATCTCATTCTTCTGGCTTTAGGCCCTACTGCCACAGTCATGGCTTACAACCTTGCCCAAAAAGGATACCAAGCCATTGACATCGGTCATATCGACATCGAATACGAGTGGTACAGAATGGGAGCGAGCCACAAAGTGCCCATTCCAAGCAAATATGTCAATGAAGCCGATGCAGGTGTAGGAGTGGGCGACATCCATGATGAAAAATATAAAAAAGAAATTATATGCCGGTTTTAAGTATCATCGTACCTGTATATAATGTTGCAACTTATCTACGAGAAGGATTGGATTCCATACTTAGGCAAGAAGTTCAAGACATAGAAGTGATTTGTGTTGACGATTGTTCATCTGACTCATCGCCCGACATTCTGAAAGAATACCAGGCAAAGGACAACAGAATACAATTTATTCGTCAATCAGAAAACAAAGGTCCAAGTGCCACTCGAAACATCGGCATAAAATATGCTAAAGGAAAATATATTGCTTTTTTCGATCCAGATGATAAAGTGGAAAATAATCTATATGCCGAATTAATTCATGCTATTGAGGATAAAAAAACCGATTTGGCTTTATGTGGTTATTCTACATTCCCCACTCATCAGATACACATACCGAATTTCAAACCATACCATGCCATGCAACCTATGGACTTTATTCAAAAGAATCCAAGAATAGAAATGAATAACGATTTATGTTATACTTGGAGGTTTGTATTCAAACGTAATTTTCTTATCAATAAAAAAATAAGGTTTATTAAAAACCTGCATGTCGGAGAAGATACAGTTTTTAATTATGAATGCGTCCTACAGGCGTCTTCAATCATAATGATTCCAAAGGCATTATATCAATATCGTATCAATAATGCAGGTAGTTTGATGAGGCTGCGTTATAAGCCCTATTTAACAAACAATCTACAAAAATTGGTTGATGAAAAGAAAAGACTTATCAGAAAATACAATATTGAACATTACATCCCCATAACAACTGACTTGTCTGAAAAAATTATCCTGCGTTATTTGCCGATGCTTTTCAACAATCTATATAATAATTCTAATCAACCGGACAAGAAGCAGGGCATTCAACAAATTTTATCAATGACTATGATACGAGATTCCTTCCGTATTATAGGTTTTCGCAACATTTATCCTTCATGGAAAGAATACTTATTCTATCTGGCCATGAAGTTCAAATTTACACGATTGGTTTGTTATGAATACAACAAGATATTTACACCAGAAAAAAGAGTATAATAAATGTCAAATTATTGAGGCCCACTATATATTAAACAGCTTACACAAGCCTTCTGTAGTCTTTATGGTATTAGGGACATTATGCTCCTATACATACAGGAACAAGTACCTTCACGAAGGTTCGGAGCGATGATAGTCGAGGAGGAAAATTCATGTTTCCTACGTGAACCAAAGTAAGATATGTTCGTGGACCAAGTTAAGTATCTTACTCGGCCAAGTAAGATATATTACTTGCCCTACGAAGATATGTTCCTTTTTAGCAGAGCATTTTTATTGTCTTTTCCACTAAAGCTCTTATACTAATGAGGGAAAAGGTATGGCTATTCAATTCCACCAAGAGATGAAAGACAGAGATTATCCCACAAAGGAGCCGGTGAGGAATCCCCAGCAAAGCAATGAACAAGCGAATCCAATGGGACAACTGGAAAAAGAAAATCCGTTTCCGGATCCTATAGGATTGACTCCGAGACAGCGATCCGCTCTGCTGCGGCGCCACGCGCTTCATCAGAAATACGACAAGGCAGTTGCCCTTTATGCGGAGACAAACATGCCACTGAAAACGATAGCTATGGAATGTCACGTCTCAGCGGGAGGACTCGGCAGTTACTTGCGCCGCTACTGGCGCGAATTGGTATTACACCGCCATCGCATTCCTTTGGAAGGAGAAAATCCCCATGCCGTCAAGATCATGTCCGAAGGAAAGCCCAATGTGGTGTCGCATGCCAGATATAAAAAGGCTATAGATGCATGCTTGTCTCTGGAGGATATCGAATTGAATGTGTCGCAGATAGCCCGCAAACATGGAGTGGAGGGAACGGGACTAGCCAACTTCATGCGCATCCATGAACCGGAAGTCATTCCTTGGCGCGAGAAAGTACGCCACTGGTTGGGCATAAATGACAACACCCATCGTGGGGCGACCCCGGCTTGCACCAAACAATACGCCGAAGCAGTGGAGCTTTATAAAAAGACAGACATGACGATCCCTGAAATAGCCGGGGCATGCCATGTCTCACCAAGCGGTTTCAAACGCATCTGAGGTTCTATCACAAAAATATACTGGAACAAAAGAGAAAGAAACGTTCGGAAGCACAGGCCAGACCAGAGAAGAAGAGAGGCGAACTATCCGGCAACGGAAGGACCTACAAACCCTCTCTCCGTACAGAAGATAAATATGCGAAAGCCTTGTCTCTTTATAAGGACACGGCTCTCACGCTAAAAGAAATCGCAGAAAGAACACACGTCACAGCGGAAGGACTTCGTTCTTATCTGCACAAATGGCATATCGACTTAGTGAGGGAACGGGCAGGACTTTCCGGCAAGGCAGAAGGGGGTCTTGATTTGCGGAAATCGAAAAAGCGGATGAAAACCGTAGCCGCCAAATACGAGAAAGCCATCGGGAGCCTGAGAAAACACCCCCGCCCGATAGCCCACGCCGCCAAAGAGTTCGGGCTCCATCCCGAGACATTCAGAGAGTACCTGCACAAACATGAACCGGAGTTGGCAAACCGACAGGGTATGGTACAGACCTCTGAGGGGAAACGGATGTCCAGACAAAGCAAAGAAAAATATGCTGAAGCGATCCGCCTGTATGGGACGACCACCGAAACACTGAAAGACATTGCCACCCGGCTGGGATTGACATACAACAGTATAGGGGATATATCCGCCGAAACCATCCAGAGGTGATCAATGCACACTCTACATTATTAATAGAGAAAGATGAAAAATCAGTCATCACATCAAAATAGACAGCCAATCAAACATGGCACAACGCCTCCCCGTATTTTCATCGCCATCCAATACCTGGAGATAGGCGGGGCAGAACGCTCGCTGATCGGCTTGCTCAATGCCCTAGACTATTCGCGTTGCCAAGTGGATCTGTTTGTCTACCGGCATAGCGGGGAATTTATGAACCTCATACCCAAGGAAGTGAATCTTCTGCCCGAAGTAAAAAAGTACACCACCCTCACCCGCCCTATCCGGAAAATTATCCGCGAAGGGTATTGGGACATTGCTGCCGGGCGCATCGCAGCACACCTTTTGGACTGGTGTTACAGGAAACGGAGGAAGGCAAAAGAAAGTCAGGCCATATTTCAATATGTAGCAGACTGTACTACTCCATTCCTGCCCTCCATCAACGAAGGCCGGACGTATGACCTGGCCATCAGTTCCTTACACCGCACAACATTGTGCGCGACAAAGTAAAGGCACAGCAAAAATGGGCATGGATTCATACCGACTATTCCTTTATTGACATCAATACCCGCCGGGAATTGCCGGTATGGGGAGCTTTCGGCCGCATCATCTCCATTTCTGAATCGGTTTCCAAAGGTTTTCTTTCAAAATTCCCTTCATTAGAATGCAAGTTGATACTGATGGAAAATATCCTGTCCGAAACTTTTATACGTGAACAGGCGGAACTGCCCTTCGACACTTCTTTCCTACAAGCATTCGAAGGACGAGAAGGACAAACAAAACATCCTGTTCTGCTCTGTACCGTAGGACGGTTCTCTTATCCTAAAGCCATCGACCGGGCAGTGTACATCTGCCGTCAATTGGTGCAACAGGGCATTGACGTTTGTTGGTATGTCGTAGGGTATGGCGGAGATAAACCGTTGATACGGAAAGCGATTGCGGAAACGGGGATGGAAAAACATTTCGTTTTGGCTGGCAAGCAAATGAATCCCTACCCTTACATCAAGGCATGTGACATTTATGTACAGCCTTCGCGTTACGAAGGCAAAGCAGTAACGGTGCGTGAAGCGCAGATATTGGGAAAACCGGTGGTCATTACCCGTTTTCCTACCTCCTCAAGCCAACTGGAAGAAGGGGTGGACGGCATTATCATCCAAACAATGTGGAAGGAGCGGCTGAAGGATTGGCACAGTTCATTGCCGACAAACGACAACAAGAAGCCATCAAGCACAACTACGAATCCGCCATTATGGGAACGAAAAAGAAGTCGGTAAAATTTATTCAGCAATAGAAGGATAAAAAAGAGGAAACACATGATCCCGAGAACAATACACTATTGTTGGTTTGGAGATAAGGAAAAGCCTGCTGAAGTACTCCGCATGATAGCGAACTGGCAGAAACATTGTCCCGGTTACGAAATAAAGGAGTGGAACGAAAATAACTTCGACATCCGTCTGAACCGCTATTGCGAAGAGGCATACGCTACCAAGAAATGGGCTTTTGTGAGCGATGTGGCACGTTTGTGGGCATTGGTACACGAAGGAGGTGTCTATATGGACACGGATGTAGAATTGGTACGTCCCTTGGATAGGTTACTGACGAATAAGGCCTTTTTAGGATTCGAAGGAACTCAATGGGTAGGAACGAACCTGATAGGAGCAGAACCCTCCCACTCTTTCTTCATTGAATTATTAAAGTCATACGATCATCGCTGTTTCATCACCCCGGATGGGAAACCGGACCAGACCACCAACGTAGAAGAGCTGACCCGCAAACTGGAAAAGGTTTACGGATTCAGAAAGGACGGCAGTTTTCAGCAGCTCGGAGACATCACTCTCTATCCTACGGATTATTTCTGTCCGTATGATTACATCGACGGGCAGTTACACCGCACCGAAAATACATATTCCATCCATTGGTATAGCCAGACATGGATCAAACGAAGCCGATGGATAAACAAGCTCAGCCAATGGATGCATCGGCTGACAGGAAATCGAATGAAATAAATGTCACAATGGAAGAACCTATCAGAATATTGATGCTTTTCACCATCATGAACCGGGGAGGTGCCGAAACGATGGTCATGAACTACTACCGTCACATAGACCGCAACCGGGTTCAGTTTGATTTCATGGTACACCGGCAGGAACGGGGCGCATACGATGATGAAATAGAGGCAATGGGTGGCAAGATCTACCGTATGATCCCCCTCCATCCGTTCACCTTCAATACATACAGAAAACAAATTTCCGACTTTTTCGACCAACATCCGGAGTATCGGATTATCCATGGGCATTGTTCGGAATCGGGATATTTCGTTTACCGGGAAGCAGCAGGGCGAAGAGTACCCGTAATTATTGCGCACGCACACAACGCACACGCTTTATTCGATACTAAATGGCTTTTCCGCACCTATTTCAAGCATACCATGCGCCCTTACCTGACCCAAGGGTTTACCTGTGGGAAAGAAGCCGCCCGATGGTTGTTTGGAAACGAGTTGGGGAAAAAAGCGATTTTGCAACGCAATGCCATCGACACGTTCCTATACAGGTTTGATGAAGCGGTGCGGCTGGAGGTTCGTCAAGAACTTCACTTGTCCAAAGATGTTACGGTCGTGGGACACGTCGGACGTTTCAACCGACAGAAGAACCATGAGTTCCTCTTGGAGGTGTTTCATAAATATGTGCAGGAGTTTAATCCCACAGCACACCTGCTGCTGGTTGGTACGGGGGAATTGCAAAAAGCCATTCAAAAAAGGTACAACAGTTCCGTTTGACAGACCAAGTACATTTGTTGGGGGGACGTCCGGATGTAAACCGCCTGTTGCAAGCAAGCGATGGATCTGTTTTTGTTCCCCTCTTTTATGGAAGGCCTTTCCGTTTCTATGGTTGAGGCGCAATGTGCCGGCCTGCCCTGCGTTGTGTCCGATCGCATTCCCCGCGAAGCGGCTTTGACCGACCAAGTCTCCTTCCTCTCATTGGAAACAGCTCCTCGACAATGGGCATGCGAAATAGAGAGAGTGCGCTGTATGGCAAGCCGACGCACTGGTTATTACCAACAAATAGCCGATGCCGGTTACGACATTGTGAAAAACGCCGAATGGCTTCAGAATTATTATTTAGGACAATGGAACAAAACAAGATAGAAACAGATAAGAAGACGCTGACCATCTTCACGCCGACATATAACCGTGCCTATACTCTGCATTTAGGTTACGAAGCCCTGTCACGGCAGACCTGCAAAGATTTCATCTGGCTGATTGTGGATGACGGTTCGACCGACGATACCCTTGAATGGGTGGAAAAATGGATAGCAGAGAGGAAAATAGACATCCGCTACCATTATCAGGAGAACCAAGGAATGCATGCTGCACACAATACGGCTTATCGGTTGATCGACACAGAGTTGAACACTTGCGTCGACTCGGATGATTATATGCCCGATGATGCAGTGGAGAAGATTATCACATTCTGGAACGCACACGGTTCAAAAGAAGTAGCAGGAATCATCGGACTGGATGCTGATTTCCAAGGAAATTTAATCGGTACGCCTTTTCCTTATGAATGCAGGCGGACTACTTTAGGCGGATTCTATGCACAAGGCGGGCGGGGAGACAAAAAACTGGTGTATCGCACGGATGTCATCAAACAATATCCCGAATATCCCATTTTTGAAGGAGAGAAATATGTATCACTCGGTTATAAATACCAATTGATAGATCAGGATTACCCTTTACTGGCCTTGAACGAAGTGTTGGTAAACGTAGAATACCGCCCCGACGGTTCAAGCTTGAACATGTACCGCCAATACATACGTAACCCGCGAGGCTTTGCTTTTATCCGCAAAAGTTCCATGCAACTGGCTCCTACCTCACAACGACGTTTCATCGAAGCGATGCACTATGTGGCAGACAGTTTGTTGGCACGAAATCCCCATTTTCTATCGGAGTCACCACGCAAATGGCTGACCCTATCCGCTTTGCTTCCGGGAATAACCTGGTATGGATATATACGGTATAAAGCACGAAAATTATCATGATCAGTATCATTGTACCGGTTTATAATACAGCCCCTTACCTGCCCCAATGTCTGGATTCGTTAGTGAACCAGACTTATCGGGACATTGAGATTATTTGTGTAAATGACGGATCGACGGATAATTCACCGGATATTCTGAAAGCATACGCGGAAAGGGACAGCCGGATCCTTGTTATCCATCAGGAGAACCTAGGACTATCAGGCGCTCGTAACAAAGGTCTGGAGAGTGCCCGTGGAGAATGGGTGATGTTTGTGGACAGCGATGACTGGATAGGAACAGACTGCTGCAAAACACTTCTTTCACACACCGACAAACAAACGGATGTCTGTCTTTTCTCTTACATTCGTGAATTTGCCAACCAGTCCTTTCCTCAATATCTGTTCAGCGACAAAAAGATGGTTTATCAAGATCTTCAATCCACTGGCTCTATGCGCGACTTATAGCTCCTAACGATCAAGAATTGCGTTTGCCCGGAAAGATAGACAGTTTGTCTACAGCTTGGGGAAAACTATATAAGACATCACTCATCAAAGAACATGGCCTTCGGTTTGTTCCTGTCAGACAAATCGGTACAGAGGACTTACTCTTCAATGTGTATTATTTCACTTGGGTAAAAAAAGCCATCTATCTGCCTGACTTGTTCTACCATTATCGAAAAAACAACATCACCTCGCTAACCAAACTGTATAAACCCCATCTGACTGAACAGTGGAACCTGTTATTCCGGTTAATAGAAGAATGGATAACTCCCTTACACCGGGAAGACCTTGAAAAGCTTTAACATATCGCCGGGCATTAAGCCTGATAGGACAAGGATTGAACATCACCTTTTCACCGGTCAGCTTCATGAAACAACACGGTGCATTGTCCGCAATTTTGAGTTCACATGAATATAGGACAAGTATCCGGCAGTTACCGATGAACTATTTTCCGATACACTGGAGGCTATTTTTTGAAATGGCACGATTCCGGTCTACCACAGGAGTCTTGTGCCTATTGAAACTTATAAAATTTATTATAGAACGATGAAAATAGCATATTGTACAGATAGTATTTGCTATGCAGGAGGGATTCAAAGAGTCACAATAGCCAAAGCAAATAAATTAGCTCTAAAGAATGAGGTTTGGATTATTGTGACCGACAATAAAGACAAACCAGTATTCCCCCTTTCCACTAAGGTACATTTGGTAAATTGTGACATAAATTATTTTGAAGATGACTGGAAATCCCGTTTTTATATATTGAAAGGTATTATCTATAAAAGGAAACAACATAAAAAACGGTTGAAAGAGATACTGAACCAAATACAGCCGGATATTGTCATATCTACCGGAACAAGTGAGAAAAACTTTTTACCTTACCTGTCGGTCAGCTCCCATCCGGTTTTATCAGAGAGATACATAGCAATAAAAATTACAGGTCATTACATGCCCAAAGTGTATTCGACAAACTCCTTGCCATTTTGGGAGACTTCATTGATTATCGCATACACCTTAAAAAATATGACCGGACGGTGGTACTTACAAAAGAAGATAAAGTTGTCCATTGGGGAAAAAATACAGAAGTGGATGTGTGTGTCATTCCTAATCCTATTATTTCATTTGGTTCGAAAAAAGCTTCATTAATAAATAAAAAAGTAATTGCTGTAGGAAGATTGGCATTTCCTAAAAATTTCAGCTCGTTAATTTCCGCATGGAAGTATGTAATAGAAAGGCATGCTGACTGGACTTTAGAAATATGGGGTGAAGGAGAATTAAGAACTGAATTGGAAGAACAAATAAGAAACAATCAATTGACAAACAATATTTTCTTAAAAGGATATACTTATGATATATTTTCCCCATTATATGAAGCGTCAATTTTCACATTAACTTCGCTTTTTGAAGGTCTCCCATTGGTTATCATCGAAGCCATGTCTTGTGGAGTTCCTGTCGTCTCATACGCTTGCCCCTGCGGACCGCAGGACATCATAGCCGACGGGCATGATGGATTTCTCGTACCCGTTAATAACGAGAAGGTATTGGCTGACAGAATCTGCCGGTTGATAGAGGATAAAGAACTTCGTAAGGAAATGGGAAAAGCCGCCCGTTTGAAAGCAGAACAGTATGATATAAAAAATATCATCCCTATGTGGATGGAATTATTTAATCAGCTTATCAACGAAAAAGAAAATGAAAAAGATATAGAAACGGATTTAATAAGCGTCATCGTTCCTATTTTTAATGTAGAAGCCTATCTCCGCCCATGCATCGAAAGCATATTGGCATCAACTTATACAACCTTGCAAATCATATTAGTGAATGACGGTTCCACCGACCATTCCGGAGAAATTTGCGATGAATATACCCGGAAAGACACCCGCATTGAAGTGATTCATCAGAAAAACGCAGGATTGTCTCCGGCTAGAAATAGCGGGATGAAAGCTGCCAAAGGAAAATACATCTCTTTCATTGACGGTGATGATTATATCCATCCGCAAATGTATGAAGTGCTGTTGGAAGCATTACAGGAAGGTAATTATAGCTTTTCCATGATTTTAGGAAAACAGGTATATGACAATGACAAATCTTATTCAATTCCTTCCGCTTACACAAAAAGCATTCTTACACAAGAAATAATGATAAAAAGTTTATTCAACCATATCCACCCACAGCAAGGAATAAAAGAAGTTCAAGCGTAAGTAGTATGGAACAAACTTTATAAACGGGAGTTGTTGGATAATGAGTTTTTCCAAGAGACCGGTACAGAAGATACTGAGTTCAACTGCCGGATCTATCAAAAATCTTGTCAAGCTGTCATAATAGATATCCCCATGTACTACTGGGTACAACGACCTACGAGTATCACACATCAAAAGGTAAATCCCCGTTACATAGACCGTGCCGATTCCTACTATCTCTGCTTGCAAAACATTCCAAAAGAAAATACAGTTTACCGGGGATGTTGTTTGGAAAAGCTTTTCAAGATGATAATCAACGTGAGGTATCATGCGTCAAACACGCCTTACCGGCATCTGGCACACCTTACAGCGAAAAGACTAAAAAAGCAAACAGCCAACGAGTTCCTGAAAAACAGACATATCCCCTTTCATATAAAACTTTCACTCCTCAGTTTCTATTACATTCCGCCCCTGTACAGCGGATTCATGAAACTGTGCGAGACAAAAGCACGAAAAAATAACATAACGAAAAAACATCCATAAATATGATAGACTTTATCCCCGTAAGTGAATATGCCCATTATTTCGATGTCACCGTATTGTGCATGGTACTGACAGCCGTATGGCAGTGCCACACAGGAAGCGTATTGAAAAAAGAGACCGTGTCGCTCAACGCCATGTGGGGCGTATTATTTACACTAATCCTGATCTTGTATATGGGCTACGTCCTGTCAGCGTTTATTTCGGAGACACGGTAAACTACGCCAAAGGATTTTATACTGCAGCCAACTCACGCGATCCCTTTTCCTGGCAATGGGAAGGCGAATGGTTGTTTTACAACCTTATGCAATGGTTTGCCAGATACAGCGACATCCATACTTTTTTCCTGCTATGTGCCACTGTTTATATCGGTTCATTGTGGCTGGCTATGCAACGTATCTTCAAAGGGTATTACTATATTCCTTTCTTAGTCATACTCAGCATGTTTACTTTCTGGAGTTACGGAGTAAACGGTATCCGGAATGGCATGGGAGCCTCCTTGTTCATCTTGGCAATGACGTATGTCAACCGTCCACCCGTAATGATCGGGTTATGCGTGTTGGCAGCCGGAATCCACAAATCCATCTATCTGATGGTTGGAGCAGGCACACTGACCTGGTTCATCAAGAATAGCTATTGGTATCTGGCAGGATGGATGGCATGTGTAGGCGTATCGTATGCCATAGGCGGACGTATCCAGGCATATTTGGCGGCAACAAATCTGATGGGGGGAGACGACCGCTTTTCCGGCTATCTGACAGGTGACAACATGGTGGGCGAGATCGTTCAGATGAGTATGACTTTCCGCTGGGACTTTCTGTTATATAGTGCCATGGGGGTAGCGGTGGGGTACTATTTCATCTTCCGCCGCAACTTCAAGGACGAGTATTACCATTGGATATATAATACGTTCCTTGTCACCAATGCTTTCTGGGTGCTGGTGATCCGTGCCGCCTATTCCAACCGTTTCGCCCAGATTTCGTGGTTCATCATGCCGGTGGTATTGATTTATCCGTTCATGAAGGAACGTTTTTGGGTCAATCATGAAAAAATGTTGGGCTATGCGTTGTTAACGTTCTATGCGTTTACGTTTTATTTTAATATTTGGAAATAAATTAATACATTCATATAACCATGATTTCAATTATCATCCCAATTTGCAACACCGAACAATACATAGCACAATATATTCGGATGACTGGCTGGTGAATAAAAAAAATACTTACAACAATATACGAAACGGCAGAAAAACTGGAGTAGACTATGTGGAAATGGGAATGCAACGAGTCATGGATCGCTATGGGGTGGTAAAAAAACGGGACTCAGTCCTGTTAACGGACTAATACAACAACTAAAACTATTTAACAAATACTATATTTCTTTTTTGGAATCAACATTTTATCCGTTAATATGTGGGGAAAACTCTATCGAAAATCTTCATTAAATGCAGCCAATATACAGCCAACAGGTATCACTACAGGGGAAGACCTTGCCTTTAATCTCCAATTATTTCCATATTTATCTAAAATTTACATACTCAAAGAATGTGGATATAACTATCGATTCGGTGGTATGACAACTCGATATAACACCTGTTTGTTGCCTGATTTGAAAAAACTTTATTACATAAAAAAGGCTTTAATTGACAAATATCAATATCATAAGGCTTCTGATTATATCCGAATAGAACTGAAAAATGTGCTAAAATCAGATATTTGCCAAATGATAGCTTTTAAAGTCAGGTCTCCTAAAGAAATAAAAAACAGAATCTCGGAAGAGTTAAAGGACCCTATATACAAGGATATCATGCAAGTACAAAATCATCCTGCATTTTTAGAAGATCCTTTTATAAAAGCAATTGCCGCCTACGATTCCAACATGCGATATGATCTATGTAAGAAACAAGTTAAAAAAGAAATTCCAATTAGATTACTTAAAAAAATAATTTCATTCATTCTTATACATATATAAAAAATCTCATGTTTATTTCACTTGCTATCAATCCAACAACCTATATCGTTATTTTTCTTCTCTTAGGGGTGGTCCTAAAATCTAAACGATGGAAAAGGCTCTGTCTCACTTTGTCAGCCTTGCTTTTTCTCTTATTCTCCAACGGTGCACTCTATCAATGGATTGCCGAACAATGGTACAAGGAATATGACCGCCCCCTACCTGAAAGGAAACAATATACATACGGCATCGTGCTGGGCGGCTACAGCTATTGGGACTGGAAACGAAGCCGACCCGAATTTAGCGAGATTGCCGACCGGTTATTAGAAGGCATCCGGCTGTACAAGCATGGACGCATCCGGAAACTGGTGTTAGCTTCAGACGGTTCGATCATCGAAAGCAAAGACGGAAAAGGTTTGCAAGGAAATGCCGCGGACATGAAACAATATCTGGCAGATTTGGGCATGCCGTTGGAAGATGTCATCTTGGAAACCCGCGCAAACAACACGTGGGAAAACGCAACGTTCACGTTAGAGCTGATCGGTAACAGTATGAAAACGGAATCGACCTGCTGATTACCTCCGCGACCCACATGCGCAGGTCGCTATGGACCTTTCATGCAGCGGGGCTGAATCCGGACACATATATCACCGATACGTTTCCCGAAATAAAGGGGGAAAAAACGAATTTCCTGCCATCTTGGCACGTCTTGGCTTCCTGACCAGAACTAACGCACGAATGGGTGGGGTATCTTTATTATCGTTTACGACACAAACCATCTGTATGAAACCCAAAGTAATACGCATATCCACCGTTCCCCTTTCGCTCCATCTCCTGCTGCAAGGACAGTTGAAGATGTTGGCAGAGACTTATGAAGTATTAGCTGTCTCTTCGTCCGGAGAGGAATTACACAAAGTAGCGGAAAGAGAAGGCGTCAGAACTTGCGCTATCCCGATGGAGCGCCACATTGCCCCTTTGAAAGACTTGATTGCACTGATCAGGCTCATCATCCTGTTCCGCAAAGAAAAACCGCAGATAGTCCACTCGCTGACACCCAAGGCGGGGCTGTTGGCCATGATGGCCGCCCGAATATGCAGGGTTCCCATCCGGATCCACACTTTCACAGGACTAGTATTCCCTTCAACTACAGGTTGGAAACAGCAGTTATTAATTGCTACAGACAAACTCACTTGTGCCTGTGCGACCTACCTCAATCCGGAAGGGAAAGGTGTGAGGAGAGATCTGGAACGTTTCCATATCACCAGCCGGGCATTGCATCTTATCGGAAACGGTAACATCAACGGAATTGACCTTGCTTATTTTGACCGGACACCGGAGGTAATGAGACAAGCGGAAATCTATCGCCGGAACCCCTGTTTCACTTTTTGCTTCGTCGGACGATTGGTGCGGGATAAAGGTATCAACGAACTGGTTTCAGCTTTTGTCCGCCTACAACAGGAATTTACAAACTGTCGTCTTTGCCTAGTGGGAGACTTTGAAGCGGAACTGGATCCGGTAACTCCTGAAACAGCAGAACATATACACAAACATCCCGCCATAAAATTTATGGGATGGCAAGAGGATATCCGCCCTTTTTTAGCCGCTGCGGATGCCTTCGTATTCCCCAGTTACCGGGAAGGATTCCCCAATGTAATATTACAAGCCGGAGCGATGGGATTACCTTGCATCGTAACGAACATCAACGGATGTAACGAAATCATTGAAAACGGAAAGAACGGTATCATTATTCCTCCTCATGACAGCGAATACCTATATCGCACCATGTGCGGATTTCTCTCTTCTCCACGGCTCGTAGAACAATTGGCCTCGGCTGCCCGCCCACAGATTGTTCAAAAATACGACCGCCGGACGCTATGGGAAGCCTTACGAAAGGTCTATCAAGAACAGATTTCAAATCTAACAAAATAAAGACTGACAATATGTATTTATACGGAGCCGGCGGACACGCCAAAGTGATCATGGATATACTGAAAGAAAACAGCACTGAACTGACGGGCATCATAGATGATAATCCCCACATACAGGAATGGATGGAATATCATGTTCTTTCCTACGATCCAAAACGAATGTTCCCGATACTTATCAGTATCGGAAACAACAGCATCCGAAAAAATATAGCGGAACAATTGTATAAAAAAACGCTGTATTCGGTACGGTCATCTCTATCCATGCCATTGTCTCCCCCTATGCAAAAATAGGAGAAGGCAGTGTTGTCATGCAAGGAAGTATATTGCAAAGTTGCTGCCAAACAGGTAAACATTGCATTGTCAACACTGGCGCCGCTATTGATCATGAATGTATATTGGAAGACTATGTACATGTCTCGCCACACGCCACATTATGTGGCAATGTGGAAGTGGGGGAAGGCTCATGGATAGGTGCCGGAGCAGTGATCAACCCCGGAGTTAAAATAGGCAAATGGACCATTATCGGATCAGGATCAGTAGTGTGCAAAGACATACCTGACGGAGTGACAGCCTGTGGTTCACCGTGCCGGATTATAAAAAATAATCCACAACCATGAAGAAGAGCAGATATACCCGTTATTTCAAATATCCGCTGGACTGTCTTATAGCCGCCTTTCTGATATTATTGACCTCTCCTGTCCTATTGTCAACCATCTTGTTACTTGCCATAGCCAACAGGGGTAGCGGCATTTTTTTCCTTCAGGAACGTCCGGGAAAGAACGGAAAAATATTCAGGATCATCAAGTTTAAAACCATGAATGACCGGAAAGACTGTCGCGGAAACTTTTTACCCGACAGCTTACGAATGACCCCCATAGGGAAAATAGTCCGTGCCACCTCCGTTGACGAACTGCCTCAACTTTTCAACGTATTGAAAGGAGACATGGCTCTGATCGGCCCCCGTCCATTATTGGTACAATACCTGCCTCTATACAATGAAGAGCAAGCAAGAAGACATGAAGTGCGCCCCGGCATCACTGGATGGGCACAAGTAAATGGAAGAAACGCAATCAGCTGGAAAAAGAAATTCGAACTGGATATCTGGTACGTAGACCATGTTTGCTTCATGACAGACATGATGATATTTTACAAAACACTCAAATGCGTTATCAGCCGCAAAGGCATATCCCAAAAGGGAGAGGCAACCACGAAACCATTTGACGGAAACAATTAGGGAGGAGTTGAATTTTAATGGGACTTTTTATCCGTAAGGAATGTGTAAGAGACTTTGGAATCAGACTCGCCCTAAAAAGATCTTATTCGTATCCCTAAACCTTTCCTGCCGTATGGTTAAGGTCTTTTTCCTGTTTGTTTTATCTCCGCAAGTCTTTGGAGTTATCTCCATAAGCTTATGGAGATAGAAGGTATCCGTATAAAAAGGTTTAATCTGGAGAAAGAAAAGACTTAGGCTATAAGAATGGAATGTGATATGCATTCATTTTATTCCACCGGTGGGGTTGTTACTTTTTTAAGAATCTCTGTCCCTTGGATTTCATGGTAACGGAAAGATTAAACTTATTGAAAAGCTCTTGTCGGCTCCTTTCACACAACTCTGTATGTGTGTATAAATCTAAAGAAAGGTATGGACGGGGAAAATCCCTATCCACACTTCATTTCTACTGCCCCCCCAATTAACATCTACATGTTACATGGAGCAGGTAAACTAGCGTAATAAACATAAAATCAGAGAATTACTTTGATGTAACTCCCTGACCTTCTAGTGATCCGCTTGGGGCTCGAACCCAAGACCCCAACATTAAAAGTGTTGTGCTCTACCTGCTGAGCTAGCGAATCAATCCTTTGTTATTGCTATTCTTCCGAATTGCGAGTGCAAAGGTATGGTTTATTTTTGTATTTGCAAACATTTCTAGAACTTTTTTCTAAAAAAATACATTTTATCCATTTTTCATTCATTGCGATTAAAATTTCCATGTACTTCCGTCAACAGCTTCCCCCCCCACACTATTTCACAATAATCTCTTCTATAGGTTGTTTCAACTCCTTATCCAATGGATACGACTGATATTTCACTTTATCAAAATCAATCTTCTTCATATTAATACAACGAATATTGTTATTATATGCCGTTTTATAATACACTTTCCTGTTTGTCAAATCAATAGCCGAAGTCCATTGTGTAGCACTGGGAATATCAGGTGCTTTTCCTGACGCATGTTCTATACCGACAGGAATATCAAAATTATTCAGAATATGAAAACTTTGTAATATAGCGTCATACGCTGTAGGGCACGCCGAAGCTGTTGCCTTATAAAACGCTACACGAACAAAACGGGATGGAGGAGTCACATCCCCCGGAATGCCATGGAATCCAGCACCTGCGCCAAAAGGGAAAATAGTCACCCCACCCCATTGCTGTGGAGTGACAGCCCCGGATACAAATTTACATAATTATTCAAGTTAGTCACCTGCCATGGAAAATCGGGAGAATTGGTGAGTACTCCTACCCTGTTTTCATAAAAATGAGGAACACCATCCACAAACTCCAATACCACTTGATTTCCTTTAGCATCGCCAATGCGCCAATGTACCGTAGAACTTTTACCAGGTTTATCAAGAGACACCACCTTCACCCCTTCTATAGCTGCTTTCACTTCGTCTATAGTAGCAAACTGGGAAAGCATCCAGTTCACCACCTGCAAATCCGACAAAGTAGTTGCATTTTGAGCCTCATCATATTCTTCATACTTCCCATAATGAGGAAAATAAAACAATCCAGCCGAAAGTCCTACTTCATTCAGTCCTTCAGCCACAAAGTCTTTCTGAATGATAGCCAGTCCTACCATACCATATTTAGCCCGAAATCTCAAGCCATTTACACCCGTTGGAGTATAAGATACCAATTCTTGTCCTCTGGGAACAACAACATACTCACTCGGAAGGTAACTATTCCCCCACTCTATGGTACGTGCCTGCACATATCCACCATCTTCGGCCAGGAACGAAATACCGGTACATGCCGATCCGCTTGCAATGCCAGTCAGCAACAAGGCCAAAGCTATTAAAATCTTTTTCATAACCATTTTGAATCTATTTATGATATTAAGAACAAAACATCGGATATTTTGGTTCTTGTTTTACGCAACAAAGGCAATCAAAGCCGTCAAACAATGTTCCGACACTGATTGCCATACAAATAAACAAGAATGGAAAAACGAAAGGAGTGACAAGTTCTGAATTTGATTATATTTAAAGAAAAAGGAGATGAATCTAAAAGAAACTCATCTCCTTAACCCTAAATTATTTATTCAGTAAACAATTTACCACATCTTTTTCCCGTTCTTTAGGTTGTACGGTCAAGCTAACCACTGCACCCTCTTTCAGAGTAGCTTCTACAGTGGTTTGCCCTGTAGCATGCAATTTGAAATGCACATTCCAATCTTTTGGCCACGCAGGAAACAATAAAATCTTTCCATCGGCTTCCTGCAACAGCATTTCCTGCATACCTATCATGCCACTGCCTCCCCAGTTATGATCAGGCGTCCAGTCATAGCCTGGTCCCCAAAAAGCGGGAAAACGATGAGGGCCGTTTGCCATTTTCTCTAAGGTAAGTTGTGCAGCCTCCTCTGTCATTCCCAGACAGGCTGCCCAAATATTATCTTGCTTCCACCCGGTATGGGAACGGAATTTCTGGGCATCAGGATCATATAAATAGGTATTACGAGCTATTTCCAGACCTTCCCTGCCCACTCCGTAAATACGCCAGGGAAACACGGGATAAAGTTGAGGGGTTTCAATATTATTCACCCGTTCCCAAACCTGTGCCGGAGCAATCATTTCCTTCCCATCCACTATGCGCAAAGGAATCTCAGGAATACGTGCCAGCATATCCGGTTTACGCCTATAAGTTTGTAAAACAGAGCGCAGTGCAGCAATGGTTGAGGATGGATTGTAGGCCATCTTATAAGTTTCACAAGCCGATCCTGGATAAATCACTAGTTTACCGCTACCATCCAAATCCTTACGGCCACGTTGTAACGCAAGCTGACGATAATGTTCATCAAAGAAACTAAGCGAACTTTCTATTAAAGGAGTATAACAGCTGATATCCAAACTGTCATAACGTGCTGTTTCCAATATCATCTGACAGAACTCAAGAACGGTATCCCATTCGTATTCTAACCATGCATTATATTCCAAGCCTTTATCAAAACTCGCAGGACGCTTAAAACCATACTCTGCAGGGTTAGGAAGACCAAAGTTCTCCATTTGCTCAGTGAAACAAGCGCCAGCATGTCCCCAATAGGCACGAGTACGCGCTTCGGCTGTCGGCAACAAACGCAGATAAAAGTCAAATTGTGATTTCATCAAGTCAAAGTCACCGCTTTTCAACATAGGCCAATAAACCAAACGCTGATTCTGTGCAGTCATGGTTCCTCCTCCCCATTTCCGGAAATCAGGGTGAATTCCATTATCTGATCCACATACATAGGATCAAAAGTAAACAGTCCCCCGTTAAACTTTGTAGGCCATTGGCTATAGGCGTTACATCCCAACATATAGCGGAACAGTGTATAGTTACGGATAGCATCTCCCGCTTCACCTTCCCCCTCAATAAAGCTACGTTTCCAAAAATCATTCCACCAACGACGGGTAGCCTGTTTGTCTTTGGATACATTTATTTCCTTCTCAGTACGGGCCAATGATGCTTCCCATGCAGGAACTGTACCTTGTTCCGTATTCAAGGCAATGTGCACAGATTGCTTATATACAGGTTTTTTACTTTTATACATCCATGCCAGATATTCAGTTCCCGCATAATGCCCACGACGTGTACCGGTATAAACCAGATTATCACCGGATAACCGACCGCCAAATATTAGATTTTTCAGAGGATTATATAATTGTTCCTTAACCTCATTCATACCTTGTTGGTCTACTACCACATCAAAAATAGTCCGATCAGGATTCCGATGAAAGAAAGTAAAATTATCTTCTTCCACACAGACAGAGTCACGCTTAGTCATCAATCCATCAGGAATGGCCCATTTGTAAGAGCATTGCTGCCCTTCCCCTTTACGCACCGGACGATCTTCATAACGCCAGCTTTCAAAGTTTACACGCATAGAAGTCAGTTCCTTCGTCTTCACCTCAACATGTACCACAGGATGAAACACATCCACCCAAATAATAAGAGTAGCATTATCACTACTTACGCTGACATAACCATCATTAAGATGCAGAGTCTGCCGAAAAGAAGCCGTTCCGGCAAAAGGGTTCGGAGTGAGCCTCACACGAAACCGTCCCTGCTTCAACAGACAGTTATTCTCGTCAAAAGAACCGCTACGACTAAGGTAGAACAGAACATCATCATTCTCTACCCATACATTCATACCGATATCCCCACCTCCGCAAGGCATGGACTCCGAAGCATTCCGGCTTTGAGTATTCCAAACCAAATTGGCAGGCTGTCCCCACAGAAACTGCCCGCCAATAAATACTAATAATAAAAACATAAAGATATTCTTCATTTTTTTCTGTTTTTACCAGTCATCGGAACGGAAAGACGACACAGGTAAATCTTCACCAAACAAATCTCCTTCCACATAATTTTCGAAACCATAACGAACTGCCACCGGATGAGGTACTCTTTCGCTCTTTACAAGCATTTTACTTCTCTGTATCCACGCTTTAGCAGGATAAAAAACCCGATCTTTGCCTGCAACCTGAAAGTTATATGATTCAAAACGGTCTTTACAATTTATCCACATCGGCGCCCGATCAAAACTGACTATTACCGTATCATTCTTTACTTCCATTCCTGCATAGTAAGGACTTTCGGCCGTAACACCTTTCATTCCGTAAGTTTTTACTAATGCCAAACGCCCCAGACGTTCTCCTGCTACCCTCTTTTTACCCGGATGAATCCCCGTTTTCATTCCTGCGTCCAACAATACAGCCATACCACTATTGCCCACCCGGTGTTCTACCATAGCTTGTTGTTCGCGAAGATAAGCAGAATTTATCACATTCTTGCCAGGCTCAGTAATAATTCCATAATCATAAGGTGCAATTTGACAATAATAGAAGGGAAATTCCCCTTGCTGCCATTCTTCGCGCCACCCGCGTATCAGTGCACTGAACATATCGGCATAAGTAGAAGCCCGGTTATAGTTATCTTCCCCCTGATACCAGATAACTCCACGCATGGCTAATCCGATGAGCGGATGAAGCATACCGTTATAGAGTACAGTCGGAGTACGGTTCTTTGACTTGATATCGGCTTCCGATTGGGGAATCTTTGCTTCGGGAAATGCCTTCAACCAATCCGGATGCATCCAGCTTCACAGGCAGAGCCTCCCCAAGAAGCCACAATCAAACCCACAGGTATATTCAACTGCTGTTGTATCATCCGACCGAAGTAATAAGCAGTAGCACTAAATTCACGCACGGTTGCCGGAACAGCTTCCTGCCAGGTTCCTACCACATCTGTTTTCGGAGTAAAAGAGGAAGCCCGCTTTACGGTGAACAGGCGGAGTTGCGGATTACGGCTGTTCATCACATCTGTATTGCTATTCTCCACCGGCTGGTTTTTAAAACCTTTCATGGGCATTTCCATATTACTTTGACCGGAGCATAACCATAATTCCCCCATCAGGATATCACGTATTTCAGTCAACTTTCCATCATCAAAAGTAATCGTGTAAGGACCTCCGGCAGAGGGGGTGGATAAAGCAAGTTTCCACGCGCCTTTTGCATCGGCAGTAATTTTATAGGTTTGTTTATCCCAACTTGTTGTAATTTTCACCGATGCATTGGGAGTAGCTGTTCCCCATAAATTGGCACGAGTCTGCTGCTGCATCACCATGCCATCTGAAAAGAAAGCGGGCAATTTCACTTCCGCATTTGCCGACAGGCAAATCAACCATGCCCAAGCAATTCCCAGTAGTAGTTTCTTATTTTTCATATTATGTGTGATTACCATTATTCTTTAGTTTTAAAAAACTCGCAAGGTCCCATCCATCCGGCAGGCAACAAATCATCTCCGGGCAGACGGAATTTTGCATTCGTCCATATCCCCTCAAAAGGCGCTTTATCCAAATCAGCCCCACGGAGCGCATTCGCCCAAGTATTCACTACCTCCACTTCCAATACATTGGTTCCGTTACGAAGCGCATCGGTAATATCCACTTCATAGGGAGCTGTCCAAGCTGTACCGCATGCAATGCTGTTGACACGTACAGTCGCCACATTGGCCACTTTTCCCAAGCGAAGAATGATTCTTCCGTCCTGTTCATTCTTCCATCTGAATAACCCTCTGTAAGTAGCATGTCCGGCATAATATCTTATTTTTTCATCCTCTTCCTTACTCCAGTCAAATAATACCGGACGAGTGACAGTCTTACGCACAGAGGGGAATGTTACTGTCCATTCCTTGATCAATATGGATACAGGTTCCCTTTCGGTCCGTTCCGGAGAAACTTCTGAATATTCTTTGGGGAATACTACAAATACAGATCCATTGGCAGGCAAAGACAAAGCGACTTCGGTACGACCGTTCGCTTCTTTCCATTGTGCTGGACGAGTTATGGTTCCTGTTACCGCATTCCACAATTCAGGCGTGCGTCCCGCAATGCGGAAAGAAGCATTGAATGTACGCAAACTGTCCACCTGATTGGCTACAAAATAAATCTCATACTCTTCCCCACTCCGATGAGTATATGCCACATCAGCAGGAAGAAGTACATCCCGTTCCACACCGAAAGAAGAAAAATCATCTTCCCGATAAGGCAATTTCGGAATAATGACACCTGCCACACGGAGTTCCTCTACTTTTGCCTGTGCCTCAGGAGACAACGGCAGGTTATCAGGATTCATAGGACGGGCTGTAGGAAGCACCAATACTTTATAAGAAGCTCCTCCCGGAAGTACCATTCTTCCATTCTCCGCTTTTGCCAAACGTAACAGAGCATCTTTGTTGAAAGAATCGTAGGCATAGCCACGCATCGGGTTCACCCAGTCTTCGGGATCGGCCATGTTTGCCGAATGGGTAACACCGACAGGACGCACACGGGTAGGTTGACCTTCATTAGCCAGCCGAATCCGTTCGCTTTCCACCCGTTCGGCTCCATAGATACCGGGAAGCATCGAACTAACCGTTCGGGTAAAATGGAACGTCGTGGCATTTCTTCACCGGTAAAGACGGCGATATCAGCCACCGGATGACCGTATTGCAACAAAGTCTGGCAACGGGTGATGTAATCTACAAAAGATTTTCCTTCCTCCCACCAGGTCTGGTCGCGCTGGAAGAAGAGTCCGATGCCGTCCAATGTCATACCAGGCCGGTGGTTCATCCAGGGATTATGGGTATAGACATGAAAAAGAGCTTATTAATACCCAGTGCATAGTTACGGTCCAGCAAAGGTTTCAGCATGGCAGGGTCTTCATCCCATACGCCACGAATTTCAGTAAAGCCTTCGGCCTGGATAATATTCTTTCCATAAATATGCGCACCGCTGATGGCATCCAGCATATCATTGGGTTTATCATGCGTAGGACTGTTCAACCAAAATTCCCCCATAGGCAAATCCACTTTCTGATAATGCATCAATCCGTCACTGACCATAGTAGGAGCTACGCACTCGGCAGAAAAACGACAATCATATTGACGGGCACAATCAGCCAATACGGTGTAGAACACATCAGTCACCAGTTCTCCGATGGTGGTACGGACATCCCGCAATATCTGCTCACTGCGAGCGGCGCTTTCCATCGGAATACCTGCCAGCAAAGGAAGATAAGGCATCAAATCATATCCACGACGTTTCTTAAATTCCGCCGCGAAGTTATCACTCCAGTTCTGACTGCCACACTCCCAACTGTCTACGTGCATATATTTCAACACACGGCGTGCCACGGCTTCATCCGTCTTTTTGAACATTTCCGCAAACCAGTTCGAGAACTGTTTCTGAACAGCCTTGGTACTGAACTTGTCGCATTCCAATCCTTTACCACCTCCGGCAGTAGCATTTACATGTCCGGTTGCCGTATGTCCCATGCGGAGAATACGCCATTTACCTTCGGGTAAACGGGCGGTCAGCCTGCCCTGATACAAAGGGAGATTGATCAATTCATCCGGCTGCACACATGCCGCATCAGGTATTTCCGTCGAAGTAGTAGCAGTAGCTACACGCCACACCAGTCCTGCTTTTCCCTCCCATTGATGAATACGTGGAGCCGCATGAAGGACTATATCATTGATTTTCAAATTCGGTTTCCATTTGGCTGCATCCAAATCTTCACTACCCGGTTCACTTCCCACGGGAGTCCACTCAAAACGGAAGTAACGGGCGGTAACAGGAGGGATAGCATGAGTGGACTGGAAATCCGTATTCTGCCATCCCTGCCGGGCAGGAACCAGTTGCTTCACTGTTTTGAATGTCCGTCCATCCTCACTGGCCAATACTTTCAGGCGATGTGCCTGGTAGTTATTTCCTCCCAAAATAATTTCCACATTACTGCAAGTCACAGGTTCTGCATATTCATACTGAATCCAACAAGGATAAGAGGAACGGAAAACTCCTTTTTCATCTCTGTTCACAGCTTTGGATTCATCTTTAATAACGGCCGATTTCAAATTGCCGAAAGTTACCTTCGGCTTCAATGAAGTATCCTCAGGCTGACGCTCCAATGGAATGGCGTAGGTAACGATATCTTCATAATAGCCATCCAGTGCTTCGGGCATGGGCAAAGTCAAATTACGAATATTCCCACCGTTCACTATAGTATCACTCCATACCACTTTTTGCATCGACTCTTCGGAAGTTATCCAAGGACCTCCCGCCAAGCAAAGCCATCACAGATATGCATTCCCAACTGCATGCCTAGCCTATCAGCCTCTCTCATACTATGAGTGACCATACGCCACCATTCAGGGGTAAGCTGCTGGGCTTTTCCCTCGTATTGAGGTCCTTGCTCTACTCCCTTAATAGGCATCAGATAGGCCCCACCCAAACCTATACGATGCATGGCCTCCAAATCTGCAGTAATCCCTTCGGGAGTTACAGCGCCAAACATCCAATACCAGAAAGTCCAAGGACGAGCTTCCTGTACGGGTGAATTTACAAACTGTTGCCGTAAAGCGGATTGTGCTATCATCGGTTGGAATCCGGTTACCAGCAATATGGATACAAACAGATGTTTTATCTTCATAAGTTATTTATTCTATATTTAATAATAAACGAACAAAGTTGTAATTTGTACTCAATTTCTCAAATATAGAGAGTTCAAGTCAAATAAAAAAAGAAAAGGGAAGAATAAACAAAGTTTCTCTTCCCTTTACAATCTATTTTTTCACTGTTATTCAAATTTTAACGTGATACCTCCTCCATATTCTCCATCAGCCCAAAATGCTTGTGAAGACGGACCTATCAAATCTGTCGTATTCACTTTATTACGAACCGGAGGAATTACTTTCATCAGACTGATACCGGTAACAGGAAAAGTATAAAGCAAGCCGTCACGACCGTCGCGAGGCTGATAAACCCCTACATAATTCTGAGGAGTACGGTTACAAATACTTATCATTCCTTCCTGTGTTTCCAAAGTCATCCATTGCACATTAGCGAAGTACCCTTTAAATTCGGGATAAGTAAAACTTTCAGCAGGAATGGGATCATTATACTCATTTTCCCATACGCCCAACTGCGGGCCATGCAGACGGTTCTGCCATACACGGTAAGGGCCGTCACCTACCCAACGCTTGCTCAACACTTTATCTTCCGGATAATCAAACATCACCCCCATCAAATCCACAACACCACTAAAGTTGTATGTAAAGTCTATAGCAGCGGTACCGTCAGGGAGATAGTCCATACAGCCTGATCAAAACATCCCAGTTTGTAGTTAGCGGTAACTACTACGTTATTGCCTTCTTCACGCACGCTAAAGCCCGTGAAACAACCAGCATCCTCAAATGTTGTATATTGGGTTTTCTTCTTTTCAGCCTCTTTGTCATCATGGTTGTAAAACTGGTCCATAGAACGGTCCGAACGCTTCGCAGCAATAAAACGAGGTCCATTTGTCAGGCTGATGGTACGGCTTCCAATCTTCACCCTTTCAGTTGTCCGTCTTTCTGAGAGAAAGTAAATGTACGTCCTCCAGCATCAACCGTCAATGCATCGGCAGTTTCTTTATAAGAAGGCTTGTTTCCGGCAGAAACCTGTTGCAATCCGGCAATGTCTTCCAGTTTATAGCTCCATGTAAAAAGGTCATTCCCATTTTTATCCGTAACGGTCAGCAGTAGAGCATTGGCTCCCTTCATAGCCGCAGGAATAGTCAGTGTACCCACACCGTGAGCAGGAATGTCGGGACAGTTCACCTCTCCCTGTTTCATCACTTTCATTCCCCCCTTATCGGTCACAGAAGGCAATTGTACATATTTATAGGTGAAACGGCAAGTATTCGCATTCAAAAAATCGTACCGGTTCTCTATTCTCAGTTTGCCGTCAAACTGACTGTCAAGGCTATCAACCTGATTTGAATAGGACACCACACCTGCTTGATGGTAAAATAACTTCCCTCTTTTTCGTGGTGCGGTCCTACAATACCATCAGCTCCATAATTGCCGCAGTTGTCAATGAATCCATTCATATCCACACGCTTCACGCCCTCGTCAGCCAGCACCCAAAGAAAACCTCCGGCACAACGAGGATGTTTACGCATCATTTCCCAATAATCATACAATCCTGCTCCATGGCCCCCATCATACAACCCGTGCAAGAATTCGGTCGGCATAAATATTTCTGGCAGACGCATATAGTTCTGGCTTTCTCCATAAGAACGATAGTGCATAGTTTCATATCCGCTGAAGTTGCCTTGCGGATGAAGCACCGGACGTTTCTGAGGATCATATTTATGAAATTCACCATCCAATTCAGTATTCCAGCCTTTTTCATTACCATTGCTCCACCAGATAATACACGGATGGTTTACATCACGGGTAATCATTTCTTTTACCAGCTTCTGCCCGTTGATAGTTTCGTGCTTGCCATGCCAGCCACTCAATTCATCCATTACATAAAGTCCCAAAGAGTCACAAGCTTCAAAGAATTCGGGATCAGCAGGATAATGACTTAGACGAACAGCATTCATGTTCATGCTTTTGATAAGCAATACATCTTCAATATTCTTTGCCTTGCTCAGTGTACGTCCGCTTTCAGGACGGAAACTATGCCGGTTCACTCCTTTAATCATCACACGCTGACCATTGATATACAATCCGTCACTTTCACGTGTTTCAATCGTACGGAAACCAAATTTCTGATTTTCAACATGCAGGGTTTTACCGGCTTTATCAAGCAAAGTAAACGTAGCCTGATACATAGTCGGAGTTTCAGCTGTCCATAATTCAGGAGATTTTACAGTGAAATTAATCGAAGCATGATCGCTACCTGTACGGACATCCGAAGTATTTTCGGCCACTTTTTTCCCTTTAACATCTGTTATGACAGTATGTATCCTAGCACCTTCTACTGCCATATTCAGAAAACAATCAGCATAGAAATTCCCATCCGCCTTCGCATCTATTGCCAGACGATCGATATTTTGAGCTGGTTTCGCCACGATAAACACAGGACGGAAAATACCTCCAAAATTCCAATAATCAGCACGGCGTTCTGCCAAATTAACCCCTGCATTCGCACTTTCCTTGCTTACAGTTACTTCAAGTACATTCTTTTTTTTCGATCCGAAGAATACCCGGTCACTCACATTATAAATAAAGCGGTAAAAAGCTCCCTGATGCATGGAGCCAGCTTTACGACCATTTATCTTTACCTGCGTATCAGTCATAGAGCCTTCAAATACCAGCTCTATCTGTTTACCATTCCATTCGGCAGGCAACTCAAATTCATATTTATACAAACCTTGTTCATCAGCTACTCCTTCAGGAAAAGCCTTACCATAGAATTTCATGCCATACTGATAAGTACCGAATCCTTGCAGCTCCCAACAAGAAGGTACTCCGATTTTCGTCCATTTTCCGGAATTATTACCACCGGTACACATGAAATCCCATTGTACCATATCATCACAGCCACGTCCTGACAAGTATTGGCGTTCTGTTTTTACGGAAGATTGCGCCAACAAACCTGCCGATAAAGCAAGGAGTGATAAAAAAGTTTGTTGTTTCTTTTCATTTTGATATTTGATTTTTAATTTAATTCTATTTTTCCGACTGCTTCCCGAAAAGATGTGTCGCCCATTCACACCTTTTGCCATATGTCATTTAATAAGACTGAAACGTACCCGCAAAGTATGAGGTTTCTGCTTATCAATGGCATACTTCTTCAGCACTCCCGGACCACAACTACTGTTTCCTAAACCTAAAACCGCAGCATCCAGGCTGAGAATAATCTCCTTTCGTGGTTTCAAGTCACAATCATGAGTTGCTTTATAAATATCATCCACAGTATAATATAAGGCCGAAAATGAAAATGGCCGGTCTATGGCTGTCACACGGATACCTTTCCCTTCTTTATTGGTAAGGGTCACCTCTGTGACATCCTCGTGATTGCCACTGTCCTGAGGACGGGGGTAATGTGTATATTGACTGCTCACCTTGCTGCTCCATCTGCCTATCAGACAGGACGTCTTACGGTCGGGATAATTTTCCCACGGGCCACGACCGTACCAGGAAAGATTCTCGTATTCTTCTCCCAATACAAATGCACTACCCAGACGAGGCAATTCCGGCAATTCTCCTTGTGGCAGATAAGTCTGTTCCAAATCCACCGTTCCATCCACATATATTTTATAATGGGAAGAGACACGGATGCTACCTTTGGCATAACGATATTTCACAACCGATTTCCTCGATACGGTGCCATTCGTTTCCTGAGTTTCCGTTTCGGGAGTAATCACCTCTACTTGAGGAGCATCCAATCTCTGATTCTTCCAATCTTTGGCCAACCAGTTACCGAAACTTTTATCATTATCCGTCGGAGCACGGAAAGCCTGAAAATAACTATCTTTCCATAAATCCAAAACAGAAAACTTATTTTTACGTTTACCCGGTTGTACACCGTTAGCCACCGCCATCAAATGATCATTCAAGGCAAACTGTTCCTTTAAAATCTCATGCCCGGCTTTCGCCCATAAAGCATCTTCTTTCAATACTATACTTACATTCAATCGAACATCAGCCTGCTTATTAATCTTGACATCGGGCAAAGCCATCGTTCCCGTTTCACCGGGTGCCACCAATGGAAGCGCCAGTTCCCCTTGTTCCATCTTCTTCCCATTCTCTATCAAAGTCCACAGACAGCGATATCCTTCCAGACCAATGTGGTGATTGCGGTTCGTAACTCTTAATCCTTTGGGCAAAACATCTTGTTCTTTTACTAAAAGATCTTGTTCTTTTGGAAAAACCTGAAGATCTTTTTCCATTTCCAATTTAACCGGGGCATATACTTTCTTCACCTCCCAATATTTGGGCGTAGTTTCGCGGTCACTCATCACCACACCATTAAAACAAAAAGCCTTTAAATTAGGCTGATCACCAAAATCACCGCCATACGCCACCATCTGGCGGCCATCCGGCAATATCTTATAAATACCTTGATCCACCCAGTCCCATATAAAGCCGCCCAGCATACGTGAGTTACTATAAATCTCATCCCAATATTCCTTGAAATTACCTAAAGCATTTCCCATGCAATGTGCATGTTCGCTGGTCATCACAGGACGGTTATCATTCGTGCGTTCCGCTATTTCCAACAGGCGTTCCCAACGTGCGTTCTCCGCCCGTTCCTTGTCTTCCCCTTCGGGAATGCCGGGATTCAGATACTCCTGTTTCACACGGGTATAGAAACGGCTGATTACATCCACCGTTTTCGGATCGGGTTCTCCGTTCACTCCCTGAGCTCCTTCATAGTGTACGGGACGTGTAGGATCAAAATCATGTAGCCAAGCCGAAATAGCAGCAAAATTAGGTCCGTAACCACTTTCATTTCCCATGCTCCACATCACTACCGAAGGATGATTTTTATCGCGTTCCGCCATACGTACTGCACGATCCAGAAAAGCGGCGTACCAATCGGGTGTACTGGCCAATGTTCCACGCAATCCGTGCTCTTCTATATCCGCCTCATCCATCACATACAGTCCCAAGCTGTCACACAGTTCGTACCAACGGCTCACATTGGGATAGTGACTGGTACGGACTGCATTCACATTGGCTTGTTTCATCAATAATATATCCTGCAACATTCTCTCCTCACTCATCACGCGTGCCGTATACGGATCGTGTTCATGACGGTTTACCCCACGAAAGCGGACAGAATTACCGTTAACCAACATTTGTCCGTCTTTTATTTCAATACAACGAAAACCTACCGGCTGTTCCACTTGCTCTATGGTCTGTCCGTTTACATTCTGTAAACGAAGCTCCAACTTATATAAATAAGGAGTTTCGGCTGTCCAACGTTGTGGAGATTTTATAACGGCGGACATACGTCCCATCTTACGTGGACCACGTTGCGGATACCATTCATTCATCCGTGCCGCCTTATGCTCCAAATCCAAGATATCTTCCACATTGCCAACCATATTCACTATTTCTCTTCCATCCGCATCCTTCAGCACTGCCTGCAACGTATAGCCTTTACCGTCCATTCCCTGATAAACGCTGAACTGCGGATCAATCAGCAGTCTGAAATCTTGATAATTCCCCTGAACAGCAGGGAGGGTACGCACTACATAGTCACGGATACGGATATCTGGAGTATGCACCAAATGAATACTGCGATGAATACCTCCAAAACGCCAAAAATCCTGATCTTCCAAATAAGATCCGTCACTATACCGATAAACCTCTAAAGCTATTTGGTTCTCTCCCGGTTTCAACCAACGGGTGATATTGAACTCACTAGGTTCCATACTTCCCTGGCTATACCCTATACGTTCACCGTTTATCCATACATAAAAAGCGCTCATCACTCCTTCAAAACGAAGAAAAGTCTGCCCATCCGCTTTCCACCCAGCCGGTAAAATAAAAGTACGCCGGTATTGTCCCACCGGATTACGTTCCTTGTAGGTGGTATACGAAGCTTTAGGCTCCCCCATTACCCGTGGAGGATCTATTTTAAACGGATATCCTGCCGATACATAAATAGGTGTTCCGTATCCGTTGATTTCCCAATTGGCAGGAACCGGAAAACTTTTCCAATCCTCGTCATTAAAGTCCGTACGGTAGAAATCCGCTATCCGTTCGGAAGGCACAGGAGTCCACCGGAATTTCCACATCCCGTCCAGACTCATCGAACAATCCCCCTTCTGCTTGGCAAAAGGCACAAAAGCAGCCCTTGCCGGTTCCCGATTAATCTGTAATACATGATGATTCTCCCAATCATGTATTTGTTGGCCTGTAAGGATACCGTCATCCATCCGCACAGTAACAATCCATATATTCTCATATTTTTACTCTTTCTTTTCAAATGAAGACGGACGAAATATGATTTTGTACCATATAAATTGTAAAAAGAAAACCCTTCTCTCCGATATCATCATCGAAAAGAAGGGCAAACTTAACATGGACAAAACAATTATCTAGGATTTTGAACTATATTCGGATTAGCATCAATTTCAGTTTGTGGAATAGGAAGTGCCACCCTAGGGTCTGAAGGAGTAATGACACGAGCATCTTCAGGCATAGTCAGATGCCAGCCTCCTGAACGGTCCACTGACTTGCCATTACGCATATAATCAAAGAAAGCATGACCTTCACCTACCAGTCTTTACGTCTTTCTTTCAAAATGCGCTCCAAGCTGAGATCAGCAGATGTTACGGATTTCGCTGGATTGGCACGGGTAACTATCGCATTCAGATATGTCAATGCTTTTTCCGTATTGCCGATTTTAAAAGCAGCTTCCGCAGCATTCAAATAGACCTCGGATAAACGGAGAATACAAAGATCATTATCCTGTGGATTGACTGTAGAAACAGCATCGGTCACACTGCCCGATTTCCCCGGATATTTAATCAGATATTTCGGTTGACCTTTGGCAGCTACAGGCAATGTATCTGCAACTGCATTTTCCGGCAAATGAGGAAATACATGGCGCACATCTTCAGGGTCTTCATTCAGCAAATCCAAATAAGCCTTTGTCAGAATCAGGTTATTCCAATCTTTCACATTATCGGCATACACCATCGGCGCCCCTTCTCCTCCCGAACCGCCTGAAGGTTCAGACATCGTAAAATAGAATTCAAACAAAGACTCTGAGTTGAAGTCTTTTCCCCATACAGAAGGATATTCATCATGAGTAAAAAGCCGGTAAATTCCCCCATTGTCATTGATTACTTCTTCTGCACATTTCAATGCATTTTCATTGTCATTCATATACAGATACACCCGGGAAAGTAAAGCTTTCACACTCCAATAATTCATATAGGCATCATGTTTTTCTTTTGTCAGTCCTCCCAACGCATCGTTCAAGTCCTTTAGCACTTGTTCGTAACATTGTGCACTGTGTTACGTTCCGGAGCATGATCCTCCAAGGTGGTCTGAATCTCAATAGGAACTCCCAAAGAAGCCCCATTATCCAAAGTATAAGGCATACCAAATAAACGGGTCAGATCAAATAAAGCCAGTCCTCTCATTGCCAGTGCCTCCGATTTAATCCGTGCCACTTCTTCCGGCTTGGCATTCCCCGCATTCCCCGCATCCAACTTTTCTATCAGACTGTTAGCCTGATGGATCACTTTATAGGGTTGGTTCCAGACAAGGGTTATATTAAAATTATCATCCGCCGTAACATCAAAGAAATAGTAAGGAGAAACCCTGCGGCCTGCTCCTTTATTAATACGTGCCTGCACATCTTCTCCACGACAATCAGCATAATAAAGATAATTATCACCATAATAACTATGTGCGGATGCTAATCGGTATATACCATTCAATGCCACCTGTGCATCATCTATATTTTTAATGGCATCATCACTAGGAACTGCCGTAGAAGGATCTGTATTCAGCCAATCAGCAGTACACGAAACAAACATCAATGATACAGCCGCAACAATCGATAAATATATTTTTTTCATTTCGTTCTAATTTAAAGGAAATTCATTAAAAAGAGACTTCTATTCCAAAACTGTAAGTACGCATAGGAGGTGTTTCACAAAATACTTCACCGGAAACAGGCACTTCCGGATCATACTGGTCCCACTTTGCCCACGTCAACAAGTTACTGCCTGAGAAATACAATCTTGCTTTACTGACACCCAGTTTGGTCAACCACTGATCTGGCAATGTAAAGCCCAAAGTCAAGTTCTTTACACGTAAATGATCCGTGCTATGTACATAACGGGATGAATTCTGCGGTCCTGCTGCTTGGCCAAGTACAAATCGGGGTACATCTGTCACATCACCCGGCTTTTGCCAACGATCCAATTCATAAATGGGCAAGTTATAGTTCTGCTCTTTTGCACCGTCGGTTTCATTATAAGTTCCGGTTTTGTCAAAAGAATATCCTCCTAAAGAATAAGTCAATGTCAATGCTAAATCAAACCATTTGTAATTCACGATATTGGTAAAACCTCCTGAAATTTTCGGATCCACAGACTTATAAGGAATTGCCTGTGCTGCAGAAGCGTCAGTAGTAACTGTTTTGTCATAATTGCCATTTGCATCCTGTGTATTCATATAGTACAAAGCTTTTCCTGTTTGAGGATCAACCCCCGCATATTCTTTCACATAGAAGGTAGAATACGGCAACCCCACTTTATGGATAAACCAGCTTCCCTCGATAGACTGTTCCAATTTACCATCCAATGATACAATCTTATTTTTATTGTGGGTCATATTCAAAACAGAAGTCCAATTAAAGTTGCTACCGGCAAAGTTTATGGTACGCAGTTCCAGTTCCCAACCTCTATTATTCAGTTGTCCCAAGTTCCCCAAATAATTTTGGAAACCGGTAGTGCTACTGATAGGACGATTGTAAAGCAAATCTTTCGTATCGCGATTATAATATTCCAAGCTGACAAAAATACGATTGATAAATGCCAGGTCGAGTCCCAAATTCAAGTTATAGTTCTTTTCCCATTTAAGGTTCGGGTTCGGTAATGCCGATTCATAAGATCCACCGCCTCCCATATAATTCTGCCCGTAGGAATAAAGTCCCATATATCCGTAAAGAGCACCCGGTTGATTACCATTCACACCATACGAGGCACGTATCTTTAAATCACTCAGCACACTCTTTATAGATTGCATAAATTTTTCCGCACCTACATTCCACATACCGGATACAGACCAAAAATTTCCCCAACGGTTCTCGGGTGACAGGCGTGAACTGCCGTCACGACGAAAGCTACCAGCAATATAGTAACGGTCATCATAATCATAGTTGATACGGGATACATAAGAAATCATTCTTGAATCCTGAGTAGAAGACACAAAGCTGTTCAATGATGCTGCATTATCCGGTTCCACCAAATAATCTGAAGGAAGTTTGGATTTATCCCCCATTGCTTTGTCAGTCTGATAATTTTCAATTTCATAAGCTATCAATGCGTCCACATGGTGCAACTGTGCTATAGTCGTATTGTATCCCAATGAAGTGGAAGAAATCAATTTACTATATTCTATAAATCCCTTTGCCGTCTGTGCATCACTACCACTTTTAGCTCCGGCTCCACTCAACGGATTCCAATAACGGGAATCTTTCTGAATATTATAATCATAGCTAAGCGTTTCTTTTAATTTCAACCCTTTGATAATATCTATCGAAGCATAGCCTGTAGAAAACATACGTGTCATGCGGGTACGGTTATAATCTGTACGGATATCACGCAACGGATTCACATTGCTACTGGGATATGACCCTACATAATTCCCTTCAGCGTCACGTACCGGAAAAGACGGAGTGGTGTTCAAAGCCACACAAAGGAAAGGATTAATAGATGATCCACGCTCCTCATTCATTTCCTGATTCAATTGAGAGAACATCACATTGGCACCCACTTCCCCACGGGAACCTACCTTCTGGGTTACATTCAAACGCGCTGTATATCTATCTAGATTAGAATTTTCCACCAAACCCTCCTGACGGTTAAAACCCAATGAAGAATAGAACGTAGTCTTGTCATTACCTCCCGATACGGACGCTTCATAACTTTGATGATGTGCCGTACGCATTAATTCCTTTCTCCAGTCAGTATATCCCAGTTCCGGAATGGAGGCATAATCATTGATATGTAAATCAGCATACTCTGTGGGCGATGCCAATCCCGCCTCCGGATTCTTGACTATCTCATCTTGCTGAAAGTTCATCAAACCTTCATAAATTAGCTCTCTACGCTGCTCCCCATTCAACGTTGGACGGAATTCCACAGCAGCATTAGAAAAGCCACCATCAATTTTTAATGTAGCCTTAGCACGTCCCTTTGTACCTTTTTTAGTGGTTATCAGAATCACACCGTTTGCCGCACGTGAACCATATAAAGAAGCCGCCGCCGCATCCTTTATGACTGTTATATTTTCAATATCCGAAGGGTTCAGCGTACTCATTATATTCGTTTTAGAATTATTCATGTAAGCGGCATCTGCCGAGCCACCACTCAAGCTTCCGGAAGTCACCGGTACTCCGTCAATGACAAACAAAGGTTCTTTCGATGCATTGAATGACCCCATACCGCGAATACGTATACTTTGATTAGCACCCGGCTGACCGGAATTTCCCGAAATGGACACACCCGGAGTCATACCCTGCAACTTCTGTTCTACCGATACAACCGGAACGTTCTTCAACAAGTCCCCCCGTAATGTATTTGCCGAACCGGTAAATGAGGATTTGGAAAAATTACCATAGCCTGTCACCACAACCTCGTCCAATCGTTGTGTATCCGGACGTAAAGATACATTCAGTACCCCATTGGCAGGTATCTTCGCCGTTAGTGTACTCATACCTAAAAACTCAATCACTAATGTTTTGTCTTTGTTGGGAACTTCCAGAGAGAAATTGCCATCTATATCTGTCACCACACCGATAGATGTACCGGGTATTTTGACAGTAGCTCCAATTAATGGTTCTTTATCCTCTGCTGAGAGAACACGTCCTTTCACTGTTCTATTCTGAGCTTGCACGTACAAACCGAATAAACAAGCCAAAATGAAAAAAACATACCTAGATTTATTCATGATTTATATTTAT